>R26__coassemble_523_pt1 | contig 23392 bp, 28 predicted proteins | sample R26__metabat2_low_PE_020 | metagenome-assembled genome bin R26
ACTCCGATATCTATCGCGACAAATATCGGGATAAAGAGCAGGCCGATGCCCATCAGTCCCATCATGACCATTACGCCGAGGACAGCTATTATGAAGAACAGGATATAGTAAGGTATCTGAATGAACTTGTTGATCATCGTAACCTTCGCAAGCCTGGCCTTATCTTTGGACACCAGGCTCAGGATTATCGTTAAGACAAACTGCACCGCGAATACTATCGCCATAACACCAAGCGCATCCTGGTTATAATCTTCCGTTGCAAAATACCATGCCAGAAGATACAGGTACGGAGCTATTCCGTTAATGATCAATATCCATTCCATAATAAAGCCGCCTTATATAGAAAAATCACCATCAGCAAGTATAACCTACAGTCTTGGTCTGCAGCCCTTCAAATAGTGGCAATATAACGGCATTGCCGTCAGCTCGGATCAGCCTCAGGTTATCAAGCAATAAATGCCGTATACGATGATCGGCGAAGCGATGCCGAGAATTACCGACAGGACTGACATCCAGATAAGAGCAAAGCGTTTCTTCACGATCGTGACTATCCCCGCCACGATCCCCATCAATGCTCCCGCGGGACCGATTACGCAGCCGAATCCTCCGCATACGATTACACCGAAAACGGAAAGCATTACCTCAATCGTGAGGTATTCGTTTGCCGTAGGTCCTGCAAACAACAGCGTTCCCGTCAGTGCGGAACATATAAACCCTAACCCCGATAACGCGAGCGCGATTATCGACAGTACCAGCGGTGCGATTGGCTTTTTTACGGGCTGAGCGCCAGGCATGTTTGTCTGTTGGATCGACATTTTACTATACTCCCCTTTTTCTTATCCCTTATTGAATTATACAATACTCGAGCAGTTATAAAGACAAGTAATACGCCTGTCACTTCTGTCCCGGAGCGTACATGTTTACACAAAGTTCACCGCACCCATGCACGATTTATAACCCATCGGACTTCTTTAATTGTAGAATGTGGTTATCAACCTCAAGGGGGACTTAACTATGGCAGGTACAGACTCTTCCAAGAAACTCATCCCAATAAAGATCCTCGAGATTCTCCGCAAACGCACGGATGAGACTCACACGATGGATCAGAAAGAGATCCTCGATGAGCTCAATAAGAGTTACGATCCGCCTTTGGACCGCAAGACAGTCCGACGCAACATAGAGTTCCTCATCGAGATTGGTTTCCCCGTCTACTACGAAGTTAAGCCGCGAAAGAATGGCAATGACATCTGGACCGACTTCTATCTCGACCGCGAATTCAGCGAGCCTGAGCTGCGTCTTCTGATCGACGGTCTGCTCTTCTCCAACCATGTCCCTTACAAGCGCTGCATGGCACTCATAGAGAAGCTCGAAGGACTGGCAAGCGAGAACTTCAAGGCGCATGTAAAGCACATCAAGACTCTGCCGGATACCGAAGTCTACAACCAGCAGATCTTCTTAACCATCGAGGTCCTCGACGAAGCGATATCTGCGAACAGACAGGTGTCCTTCAACTACGTCAATTACGGCACCGATAAGAAGCTCCACCCCAAGCCGGGTAAGGACGGCAAGCCTGCCGAATACATCATCAACCCATATCAGATGGCAGCCAAGAACGGCAAGTATTATCTCATCTGCAACAATGACATTTACGGCAACATTTCCAACTACCGCATCGACCGCATCACCAACATAAGAATGCTGGACACACCTCGAAAGCCTTTCTCAAAGCTGAGAAACTCTGACGGAAAGAACCTCAACCTCGGAGACTACATGAAGAATCACATCTACATGTACTGCGGCGGTGATACCCGCGTAAGGTTCAAAGTGGTTCCCGAGATGGTAACGGATGTAATAGATGTTTTCGGAAAGGATGTTACTTTCGAGGGCGAGCAGGACGGATATGTCGTTGTCTCAACGATGGTAACGGAGGGCGCGATGAAAGTCTATGCGCAGACCCATGCCCCGGACGTGATAATCCTCGAGCCTAAGCGTCTTGTGGACGAGATGAAGAAGTGGGCTAAGGAAGTTAAGAAAGCATATAACTGATAAATCACAGAACCCGGCCGTTAAGCCGGGTTCTTAATTTCCGTTAAGCACAGCTTCCTTGTCACGCTGCCGCACTCCCGCTTCCGAGATACATTTCCCTTAACGTTGCGATATCCTTATAGGACAGAGTCCTCTTCTCGATGAGCTTCTCAACGCACGCTTCAAGGAACTTACGGTTCTGACTCAGAAACTGCTTGGTCTTTACGTAATAACGGGCAATCTCGATCTCCTTGGCAGTCTCAAAGTACTCAAACATGTGATCTGAAGATTCCTGACGACTGTTGCGGTCACTCTTGAATCCAAAGGCTGCATTCTCATCAAGAAGACCCAGCAGATGCCCATTGACTGCACGGAGATCGGCGCTCACACCCAGATCGATGTCATTAAGGATCAATTCCGTAGCAGCCTTGCCGGCAAGACATATCATTATCTCCTTCTCGACATTCTCAAAATAATCCCTGCCGGCTGCTTCTCTGTTCCTCTTCACCATTCCTCTGACGCCTTTGTAGTGTGTCTCGATCGAGACAAAGGCGACCTGTCCCGGGAAGAACACCTCTGACATAACCGCATGTCCTACTTCGTGTACTGCCAGTTTCCTGTCCAAACTCGAATCAGAACTCTCCGAATCACTTCCGCCAAACATCTTGATGATGCAAGCCTTCTTAATGTCTTCCTGAGAGATGTACTCCTGATTCTCATATCCGGCATAAATGCCTGCTTCGTTGATCACGGTCTCAAGATCGGCGCATGAATGCCCCTCGCAGAACCTGGCGATCTCTTCAGCATCGATATTGCCGCCGATCTTCTTATCCTTAAGATAAAACTCGATTATCTTCTTTGCATCTTCGATTCCGGGGAATCTCATATAGAACAACTTATCGAAACGTCCGCTTCTGAGAAGTGATTCAGGAAGCTTGTGCGATTCATTACATGTGGCTACGACAAGAACATCCAGATCCTTAACACCATCAATACACGCCTGCACGGTAACATACTCTTCTGCATCACGGTGATACACGTCTTCATTAGCGAACTTATCCAGATCATCCAGGAGCACGATCGAAGGCGCCGCTTCCGCTGCTTTGTTGAAAACCTCACTGATGTAATCAATAAACTCTCCGTCAGGCATGTCCTTCCTGATAACAAAAGACTTAAGTCCTGTCTCCGCGATAAAAGACTTCGCCATCAGCGTCTTACCGATACCGGGGTCGCCGTCAAACATGATGCCTTTTGGCATCTTTGCCCCCAGCTTCTTGTACTTCTCCGGCTTCTTGATGATATCGATGAACCTGTAAAGCTCTACTTTAATGTTCTCATAACCGATAACTCTGTCCAATTCTCTCATACTCTTATTCCTCCTGATCATTCAGTATCATTGCCTTGATTATAGGCAGACCGATGGTCGTTATTTGTCTCATCGACCTGACAGATATATGACGTCCACTATATCGGCTGACTCTGCGATAACATCAGCAATGTCTTCGAGCGACTTGTATGCCATATAACCCATCATGCTATCCTGTATCTGTTTAGGTCGTTATATAGCGCCGTAAGGGGCCTGCCGCCTATCTTCGCTTTCTCGAAGAAATCTCGGGTATCTCTATACCACCTGTTGTTGAACCTGATGGCGATCCCGCCCTCGTCTTCCAGGCATTCCACCTTGAACCTGCACTTCTGATAACAGAAGCTCATCGAGAGTCCTTCCCGTGCGAGCCAGAACAGATCGTAAAGATCGATGCCGTCTTCCCAGTCTATCGAGTTCTCGTGAAGTCTCATGACAACATTCTCTATCTCTTCGATATTGCCCCACCAGGAAGGATTGCTGCGGAGGTACTCCGCGAAAATCACCCTTGCCCGTCTGAGCAGCTTCACAGCTTCAGCATGCCTTCCCTGTTCCAGTCTTATCTCTGCAACCCTCACATCAAGCGACGGTTCACAGATGAATTCCATGTCCACAACAGTTCGGAGATCCTCAGGATGAGACATCTCCAGGAAGAGTCTCTCTATTATCCCTTTGTATCTCGCCTCGTCTTTCCCGACATAGTATCCGTAGTGGTACATATCAGCCAGCTTGCATTCACAGCCGATCCTGAGGTAATCGTCTTTGCTTCCGGCACCCTTGCTGAAGTAATGGAATGCCTTCTCATAATCCACCGTGCCGCCATGACCGTAATACCAGTAATACCCGAGACTTTCGTACGCAGGGAAGAACTCCTGCTTCGCTGCCATCTCAAGGTACTTGAGCTGCAGATCAAACGCCCTCTCCTCAGCATAGAACCACGCAAGGTTATGCATATCGTTAGGGTCGTTCCGCTCTTCAATCAGAAAATGAAGAGCTTCCACAAAGCTGAACTTATCTTCATCAGAATGTGTCTCTGACAGGTAGTAATCAGTTACATAGCCTCTCGCTTCTTCAACAGTCACTACAGGCACCTCCTCTTACTGTATGCCTTTGCTGCGCATGTCCTTGCGGATGAGTTCCTTGATGTAAGTTGCCTTGCCCTTGTTATCCAGAGAATTCAGGCACTCAATGATGTCAGCATCATACTTCTTGCTGAGACGAACATTAACCTGAATGGTGTTGGCCTTCTGGTACCTTGTAATGTAATCGATGTTGTTAGACTCCTCCTTATTAATTAACGATCTTGCATCCCGAACGACAGGATCAATAAGAAGTAAGAAACCATCGTTCAAGCATTAGCACCTTACACGAGGCAGGTTGCTGTGCGATCACCGGGCTTGTCCCTTCCGCACTCTCTATGGTAGCCACAGTATAGCATGCCATCTCAAACCATGAGTCCATTTATACGGACAGTTTGTCATCCTGTTGCTAATGAAGGAGCCCGCCGTCTCCGGCAGGCCCCAACACACACACACACACACACAAGAAAGGGGAGAATTACTTCTTGATCTTCACTCTGGCGATCACGCCCGAAGGCAGAACAAATACCACTTCAGCCTTCGCCTTATCGCCGATCTTATCGTAGAGCCTGCCGGCGCTGTAGCAGTCACCGATGACTGTTCTTACACTGTTGGCAACATATCCGATCTTGCCGATAGGTTTGATCTCTGCTCTTATTGCTTCCTTGTCGTACTCATTGTCAGGCTCTTTAACGAGCTTGATGCTCATTCCTTTCTCAAGGAATTCACTGCCGTGCCTGAACTGCGTGCCTGTTATGGTAACGAATATATCTGACATAGTCTTATCCTTCTGAAGTGATGACAAATCCGTCCGGCACGGGAAGACCCATGCGCACCATCCTCACCAGCGACGCGCCTTTGCCGCCGACTCTTGCCAGTGCCTCATCCGGGCACTCTCTGAATGAATATACGTATCTCATGGCAGCAGCAGGTCGATCCTCATATCGATATACTTACGGAGCTTCTTCGGGTCCTCGAGGTCGAGCCCAAGGTGGTCTCTGATGTCCTCATATCTGTAGAGCACGAGCTGCAGCATCGTCGAAAGCTCATATGCGATCATGCGGCACTCGGTATCAGTCTTCTTGTCCTTGCCGGTCTTCCCAGCGTAATGCGCCTTGACCAGGCCGTAGCTGAACTGCTCCTTGGACAGGTCGCGCTCGAAGAGGACGAAGCTCGTGATGGCTTTGGTAAATGAATAGTTCTTAACGAGGAATGAAGCGATCACAAAATGCAGTGCCTTCAGTTTATCCTTCGGGCTCTTGTCCGACTCTACGATTTTCTGCACCTTCGCATCTGACAGCGCCGCCTCGTACTTTCTGACGAACACTTCGTAGATGAGCCTCTCGCGCGAGCCGAAACAGTAGTTGATCATGGCCGGCTGAACGCCGCTCACCGCCGCGATCTGGCGCGACGTGACCTTGATCGGATCATCGCTGTCCGTGATAAGGGAATCGACGGCATCGAGGAGCTTCTGCCGGGTGAGTTCTGTTTTAGCTTCCTTTTGCATTATGGCCTCCGAAGACGTGCATGCTGACATTCACATGTTAGTTATTGAACATGTTTAATAATGTAGCACAGCCGTTATCAGCCGTCAATATATTGGGGGTCCGGTGTTAAGACGCTCCTACAGTTACCCACTCGTCCGAGTCAGCCAGATATACGGTAAAAGTGATCAGTCCCTCCTGCGTCGGATCGTCAGTATACGCCTGATATATCAGGTATCCGAACTCATCGTACGTCGCGCCTGTATCCGTCTTGACGCCATTGTAGTTTACGCTGAGGTGCGAGTCTGTAACATTGCCGTTCGGGTCTGTCTCGTAACCCTCACCGGGGAAAGACAGGCCGGAATAAGACACGGGCGTACCGTCGATCGCATCGAAGAATGCTTCCCACTCTGCTTCGAGGTCGTGTGTGTCCTGAACTTGATCTGCGAAGAGCCCGCAAAGGGCATCTGTGTCTTCATCTTTTATGTACTCGAAGATCTTCTCAGCGTTGGCGCTCTCGATCTTCTTCGGGTCGTTCTTAAGTCTGTCCAGTACGCTGCATCCGCAAAGTGTCACTGTCATAAGGATCGCAAGTGCAACTTGAAACTTTCTCATACCTATATCCTCCGCCTGATATTATACACCAGGCATCGAAAAACGCGTATGCCGTTATTCTATCCAGAAGCTGTCATTACCCTCCAGCCGGTCAATACCGTAGTCGATCATTCGCATCACCTGTTCGTTGGTATACCGGCCGCCCTTCTTCCTGTTGCACCGCCAGCACAGGCACTGCAGGTTATCGATATCTCTTCCCGTGCCGCCCTGCGCGACCGACCGGATATGGTCCGCCTCGAGAAGCAGGTAATCACCCAGTCCGTAGCACAGACTGTCCAGGTAATCTCTCGAGATCCCGCATATCTGGCAAGTATAATTATCCCTCTCGAAAACCTCATTCTTATCAGCAGGCCTGATCCTTCTCCTTCGCGCTACATCCCTGCGGATATCCTCCCGCCTTGCCATCCCGTACTGCTGCATCTTGTACCTGAAATACACATACATCAGCACGATGACCGCCAGTATCAGCAGGACACCCAGCGCGACGATCAGCGGCGCACTCTCACCATAGATTGCAAACATAATATCACCCTCCGTAAATAACCTTACAACTATATGATATAGCAACGCATTGAGATTAATGGGACAGTAGCGAGGCATAGGATTTATATTGCAAATCATGCCCGTGGTGATATAATCGAATTATTCAAAGATTTGATCACTTCCATGTGGCCAATCGAAAACCCCGAAGCTGCTTCTTCGGGGTTTTCTTACGCCTTTTTACGAGGGCTTAGCTCGTTTTGGGTCGGTTGGCTTCATTCTCTATCCAACCACTTGCAAATGTAATAAGCTATTACACCTGCCACAATAAAGATTATCAAAGATTTGATCATCTCTTCCACTTGGCATCACCCCCTTTCACCGTTTCCGGGGAAGAGGGAAGCCAACACATAAAGTATAGTTTCAAAGAAGGCCGAAAAATCCGACAAAAACCGACAAAATGCGCTTCAGCCGTATTTGTTGACAAGCAATCTCAAGCGCGTTAAAATGACACCGTGTCATTTATTTGTAAACCCGGAGGTAACTATGCCCAGAGTCAGCGAAGAATACTATGAGAACAAGCGTCGCGAGATAGTAGATGCGGCATACCGCGTGTGCACCAGAAAGCCAATCACCTCCCTCGAGATGAAAGACATCATCACCGAGACCGGATACTCTCACGGCGCCATATACAGATACTACAAAGACCTTGACGAGATCCTGAAGGACCTGGTCATCACGATCAACGCGAACAACAGGATCGACGACAGGCTTGAGGCGATCCTTGCCAAGGCAAAGCCTGACAAATGGGAGAAAACGATCTACGCCATCTGCGGCATGCTTGCCGATTACATGAAGGAAGTCGGCACGGACCTTCTTAAGGTCTCCATCTACAGCGACATGCTCGCGATGGCTGACCCGGAACGCGCGATGAACATCGCCTCCAGGCTAGGCAAAGACGAGCAGAGCCCCCTGCTCTACGCGACTGTGGCCACCGAGAAGTTCCTCAAGGATGTCATCAAGGCAAACAAGCTGAAGCCGGTGTCTTCCGTTGATGAGATCATCCAGTTCATGATCGTTAACTACCACGGGATCCAAACGGGCTATGTACTCACTGAATGCTTCAAAGTTCCTCATGTTGAAGGCAAATACAAGCCGGAAGACATGTTCGAACAGCTCGCAAAGTCCGTCATACTCATGATGGGCGGAAAGGTAAAGAAATGAACTTCCACACATTCGGAAACAAAGAAGGCAGCGCAGTCATCCTGATTCACGGAATGCTCACTCCATGGCAGATCTGGAATAAGGCAGCAGAAGAATTCTCGGGAACTCATTATGTAATCGTACCGGAATTAGACGGACACACCGAGAACGAGAAGAGCACTGTCATCAGTATAGAAGACGAGGCGCGGAAGATAACTGAATATATAAGAGAAGAATTAGGCAGCAAGGTATACCTTCTGGCGGGGCTGTCGATGGGCGGAAGGATCGCTGCGGAAATCGCAAAAGATCCGGGCCTTAAAATACAAAACCTCGTTATCGACGGCGCGCCGCTGATCAAGTTGAACGGCCTGTTCAAGAGCATAATGAAGAGCAATTACCGCAGCATCCTGGACAAAGCCAGATCGCGCAATCCCAAGGTAGAAGCATCATTCAAAAGAGATTTCCTCCCCGGCGAATACTGGAAACCTTTCCTTAAGATCGCGGACAACATGGACCGGCAGTCAGTAGAGAACATTATAGATTCAGCCTTTGCACCGTTCGAATTTGCCAAGTATCCGGAAGGCATGAAGATTCTGTTCATGCACGGAACCAAGGGCAACGAGTCTGTCTCGAAGAAGGGCGCGCTTAAGATGAGAGATATGAATCCGCAGATGGAGATAAGGTGTTTTGACGGCCTCGCGCACGCAGAGCTCGCCTGCTTCAGGAACGCGCAGTGGATCAAGGAAGTGAAGGGATTCATATCATGATCGACTACATCAGAGAGAACTTAAGTTACTACCCCATCTTCTACAGGTACCTGTTCAAGACTTCGAAAACATTCACACCAGTCAATATTTCTTACGGGAGCGACAAGGACCAGTACTTTCTCTATTACGAACCTGCAGAGCCCATATCCGACAAGATCGTCGTATGGGTGCACGGCGGAGGTTGGAACGCGGGTGACCCCAAATTCTTCGACTATGTAGGTCAGTATATGGCAAGGGCCGGATACCGTTTCGTCTCCATAGGCTACCGCCTTTCGCCCAAGAATAAGTATCCTTCGCAGATAGAAGATGTCTGCGCGTGCTACAACAAAGCGATTGAATACCTGAGAAACGAAGGTATCGACACCTCCAAAGTCATCATCTCCGGCCCTTCTGCCGGTGCGCACCTGTCATCCATACTGTGCTACAGCAGAAAGGTGCATGAGCAATACGGCGTAGATGTCTCAAATGTCATTGGTTATGTCGGCTTCGGTGGACCATACAGCTTCAGAGATGACCAGGGAATGACGATCAGTCTTCTCGAGAACATGCTTTTCGCGAAGGGATATGACAGGCGTGAGGCTGAGCCGTGCAGGCTTATGGATAAGAGCGATATTCCGATGCTCCTGATACAGAGCAGGCATGACGGCCTGCTGAAGTTCGAGTGTGCGGAAGATTATGCTGCCAGGGCCCTGGAAGTCGGTAATAAGTGTGAGATCTATGAGGTCGAAGACAAGCGCAACACGCATTCGTGGTATACCGCAGGGTGTTTCCTTTTCGACCGCAGCGAGAGCAAGACGCTGGACAGGTACCTGAGATTCATAGAAGAGGCGTGATCTGTACCCGTGGTGTAAATGTAGTCCGGGAGGCTTATTCGCTCCAAATATACTCCTTTTTGCACTTTGTGGAGTGAAAAAGGAGCGAAACCATCACAAACACTCCCAGAACACTCTATGTTCGCAAAATGCGCATAAAATAAGCCTTTGTAACATTGTTACGCGGCACAATTCTGCCTCCGCGCCGCGTTATCTGCACCCCATCTTCTTTATTATGTGTTATCATAATCCTACTGCCCGAGTCGGCAGTGAACATTTTCCCGGGAGGTGCAAAAATATGCAGAGTGTATTGGATTTTCTTAAGTCGGCAGATACTTATTATCTTGCAACAGTCGAGGGCGATCAGCCGAGGGTAAGGCCTTTCGGGACGATAAATGAATTCGAGGGCAAACTCTATATCCAGACAGGCAAGGTCAAGGACGTCGCTAAGCAGCTCAGCGCGAACCCAAAGGCAGAGATCTGTGCTTTCAAGGACGGCAAGTGGCTGAGAGTTGCCTGCGAGCTCGTTGAAGACGACAACCGCGAAGCAAGAGTCGCAATGCTCGACGCTTACCCTACACTCAAGGCTATGTACGATCCGGACGACGGCAACACAGCTGTCTTCTACATCAAGAATGCCAAGGCAACTTTCAGTTCGTTCACAGAAGCACCTGTTACGGTTGAGTTCTGATAACTAAGTAAGTCTGCGCCCGCCTTTGCTGCGGGCGTTTTTATATTCACGGAGGGGTGTATGAGAAGAAGATTCAGAGAGTGGTTCAGCATCAAGGTATCGCAGGAGCCGGGACAGGTCGTCCTCTTCGCGATCCTCGTGTTCAACATCATTTTCTTCCTGATCGCGGCAATGCTCATAATGCTGCTCGCCGGCAAGACGGGCATGACTTTCTTCGAGGCGCTGTACTGCACCATCACGATGGTCCTTGACGCAGGCTGTATCGAGGCGGTCGTCGGTGACGTAGGAGCGGCGGGCTACCTGATACCGGTCGTCTGCATCGGCATCGTCCTCATCGGCATGATAACGTTCAGCGGCGCGGTCATAGGTTACGTTACCAACTACATCTCAGGCTTCATAGAGAACTCGAATTCAGGCGGTACGAACATCGATGTCTCCGGTCATGTCGTCATACTCAACTGGAACTCGCGTGCATCGGAGATCATCAACGACTTCCTGTATGCCAACCACGAGCAGGTCATCGTCGTTCTGTCGGACGCTGATAAAGACGCCATCACCCGCGAGGTCAACGAGAAGCTGCAGGATACTATCCGTCAGGAGAACGCGCGTCTCAAGCAGGAACTGATGAACCGCCCCTTCTTCGACAAACACCTCGGCTACAGGCGCAATAAGCTCAAGAACAATCTGACCGTCGTAGTAAGGCAGGGCGACATCTTCTCGGCAAACCAGCTCCACAACATCTCCCTCCTCTCCGCCAAGTCCGTCATAATCCTTGACGACGAGCAGGCAGGCACCGCAGAGCACAAGACCGAGGGCAACTCCAAGACCATCAAGGCTCTCATGCAGGTCGCAGACATCGTCTCGAAAGACTATTCCCGCGACAACCAGCGCATCGTGGTAGAGATCAACGACGACTGGACCGAGGACCTCGTAAACAAGATCATCAGATACAAGCAGATCTACCGCAAGTGCACCATCGTACCTATCAGAGTCAACGTCATACTGGGCCAGCTCCTGTCGCAGTTCTCCGTCATGCCTAACCTTAACCTGGCATACAGAGAGCTCTTCTCCAACAAGGGTGCTACCTTCTATGTTGATGAGGTCAAGACCGATGATGACCGCGAATACATCGATGAGTATATCAACACCCACGATAAGGCGATCCCGCTTGTATCTCGCAAGATCGAGGGCAACAACTATATCTACTACTCGGCTTCATCGCCGGACGATCTGTACAGCACGACTTCTTCACCTGCAAAGCAGATCGACGTCAAGCTGAACCGCGACTACTGGATGGACAAAAAGAACATCCTGATCCTCGGTCACAACAGCAACTGCACCGAGATGATGAAGAGCTTCAAGTCATTCACCAACGAGTGGAACCGCAGAGATACAGACGAGCAGATCCTGAACATAATCGTCATCGACGAAGCGGAGAGCCTGAAGGAGATGAACTTCTACAAGGACTATCCGTTCGTATCCAAGACTATCGCGGCATCGATCTACGACAAGGATCTGATGTGCAAAGCGATAGAGAAGTTCTTCGCAGACAACCGCGGCGATATCTCTATCCTCATCCTGTCCGACGACATGGTCCCGGGCAATGAGCAGGATTCCGCTGCGCTCGCGAACCTCGTCTACATCCAGGAGATCATAAGCAACATGTCTGCAGCTGACTCGACATTCGACCCTGACAGGATCGACATCGTCGTCGAGATCGTCAACCCGAGACATCATGACATCGTCAACAGCTACAGCGTCAAGAACGTCGTCATCAGTAACAGATACATCAGTAAGATGATCACACAGATCGGCGAGAAAGATGCGATCTTCAACTTCTACAATGAGATCCTCACCTACGACGACGAGGATGCTGAGACTTTCGACAGCGAAGAGATCTACATCAAGAAGGTATCCACCTTCTTCGACGAGATCCCGCCTGAGTGCACGCCGAGAGACCTCGTCTATTCAGTCTGGAAGGCATCGACCGATCCGTCGATCCCCAAGGCGAAGCAGACGCCGACGCTCATCCTCGGCTACGTCAAGCGCGAAGGCAACGTCGTCTTGTTCAACTCAGCTGACGGCAAGTCCGACAAGGTCAAGCTCGATAGCGGCGACAAGCTGATCGTGTTCGCAAATCACTGATCAAGATTCGGTACAAAAGTAAAAAGGCGGTCATTACGGCCGCCTTAACTATTGCCCTGCTCCAGAGCCTCAATCGCTGGGACTGTCTACATCTTCCTCTTCAGTTGATCCCGCGAGCCTTGCTTCTTCGAACTTAGTACGCATCGTGGGATTGTGCGCAGTCAGCTTCTTGATCGTCAGGTCTTCAGCCTTCTGGTTCGCAAGACGCAGATTATTCTCGGAACCGACAAGTGCCTCTCGTACCTTCTGCAGGTGAGTGATGGTCTTATCGATCTCGTCGATAGCGGTCTTGAACTTATCGCTCGCGAGGCGGTAGTTACGTCCGAACTTATCCTTGAACTCCTCGAGGTCATTCTCGAAGTTCGTGATATCGACGTTCTGCTCACGGACAAGTGCGAGCTCCTTCTTGTACTGCGCGGAGTTCTTCGCCGCACTGCAGAGTATCCCGATGATCTGCAGGAAGAACTGCGGTCTTATGACATACATCTTAGGGTAGCGGTAAGACACATCGACGATGCCGGTGTTGTACAGATCGCTGTCAGCTTCGAGGAGCGATACCAGGATCGCATATTCGCAGCCCTTCTCATTCCTGTCCTTATCGAGTTCCTTGAAGAAATGCTCGTTCTTGTGCTTGCTCGCGGTAGTATCTGCCTCGTTCTTCATCTCGAACATAATGGAGACGTATTCTGTGCCGGCATCGTCGTAATCACGGAAGATGAAGTCGCCCTTACTGCCTGACTTGGCATCGTTGTCCTTCTCGAAGTATGCCCTCGGAAATGTTATCGCGCGCACCTTGGAGAACTCGTTCATGCAGTGCTGCTCGAGAGTCTCGCCTATCATCTTAGTGGACATACGGGTCTTCAGATCCTTGTAGTAGTCGATCTGCGCGTCCTTGTCCTTGATGCGCTGCTCATAAGTCTCCTTCAGAGTCTTCTCGTTGAGAGCTGCCTTCTGGAGCGCGAGTTCGTTCTGATTCTCCAGTTCGGCGATCTTCTTGTCCTTCTCAGCCTCGTCTTTGGCGGCCTTGCTGCGCTCCTTCTCGACGGCAAGTTCAAGTTCGGAGTCGTGCTTGTCTATCTGAGCTTCGAGCTCGGCGATCTTCTTATCCTTCTCGGCTTCAAGGGCAGCTATCTTCTTGTCCTTCTCAGCCTCTTCCTTCTCAGCCTTGCTGCGCTCGTTGGCTACGGCAAGCTCAAGCTCGGTGCCGTGCTTGTCGATCTGCGCCTTGAGGTCAGCGATCTCCTTGTCCTTCTCCGCGATGGCATCATTCAGCTTCTGTTCGGCCTTTGCCTGCAGGATCTCGGCATCCTTCGCCTGTGCATCCTTAAGGCTCTTGGCACGCTCGTCCAGGTCCTTGTGGAATTCCTTATCTCTTATCTGTCTTGCAATAGCCGCATAACCGGCATCGTCTACCTGAAAAAACTTCCCGCAGTTGGGGCACTTGAGTTCTTCCATAACCATTCTCCCTTCGTTTGATTTCCATTATAACGATATCACGGGAAGGTTGCCATTAATCGGACAGATCAACACTTGACGAAATACGCAAAGAAAAACTTTCGGTTAGTTATTGCTAACGAATCTCAAAAGGTGTAAAATCGCGTATCGGTTAGCGATTGCTAACACTTCCAGATCAACCGTACCCAAACAGCAGGAGGCCCAGATGGAACCCGGCAATCTTATCGCTTACATCGTTTTGGCAGTTATAGTCATCGGCGCAGCATGGGGAACTGTACACCGCATCCGTCACGGGTCATCCTGTTGCGGCGGGCACGATCCTGCTCCGAAAAAGATCAAAGCCTCCGACACGAACAGGAACCACTACCCTTTCTCCTACTCATTGAGCGTGGACGGAATGCACTGTTCCAACTGCGCAAGGCGCATCGAGAACGCTTTCAACAGCAAAGACGGTCTCTGGGCGAGAGCGGACATCGGGCAAAAGAAGGTCGATCTCCTTTCCAAGAAGGAGATCCCGGAAGACGAGTGCCGAAAGATCGTATCAGGGGCCGGTTATACATTGCTTTCAATTAGAAGAACATGAATACATCAGGAGGGATCATGAAGAGACTCACAGACATGCATCAGGGTGAAGAAGGGATCATCAGTTCGATCAACGGTGATTCCAGATACATCAGCAGAATCACCTCGATAGGCATCACTCCCGGCTGCAGGGTAAAGATCGTAAAGAACGATAAGAACAGACCTATCATCGTCTTTACACGCGATACCATGATCGCGCTCAACAGCGCGGAAAGCAGGAACATCGAAGTCGAGGAGGTCAGCTGAAGATGACGGACAAGAACGAGACGGTAATAGCCCTTCTGGGACAGCCGAATTCAGGTAAATCAACATTATTCAACGGTCTTACCGGCTTAAGACAGCACGTCGGCAACTGGCCGGGCAAGACAGTCGAGAAGAAGGAAGGTTCTTTCGCGTGGAACGGTAAGAAATACCTCGTGGCAGACCTTCCCGGAACATACTCCCTGTCGGCGAATTCAGATGAAGAGATCATCACGAGAGATTACATCGCTTCGGGCAGGGCCGATGTTGTATGCGTCCTGGCAGACAGCTCGCAGCTGGAGAGGAGCCTTTATATACGCTGTGACGAATACACCTGCCGCGATATAGACGAGCGTCGAAGAGACCGTCTTGCCCTTGGCACGGAGACTGTTGAGCACGGAAGCAACCTTGCCCTCGTTCTTACCGTCGGATGATGCAGACCTTGAGATGAGGCCGTACAGATAGAAGCATACGGGCACCGCGAAGATCATGCGGACTATTATCTCGGCAACAGTCTTGAAGCTCAGATAGCTGAACAATCCGTTAAGCACCGATTCGATCACATGTGCGAGATCCGCGTCGATCATTGCCATGAAGCCGATCGACATCAGGAGCAGGCCGCACATCAGGACTGTAAATACGATGCCGCCGATCAGACTCTTGATGCGCGCACCTGATCCAGCTCCTTCATCCGAAGACTTTCCGAAGAACCTCCAGTCGAGAACTACGTTCGGAAAGCCTGCGAAAGGCCTTACACAGAAGCCGCTTATGAGATCTGCCGGAAGGAATCCTGAAGTGCCTCCTCCGAGAAGGACATTATTCGATACCAGGACCGAATAGACGGCGCTCAGGTGCATTCCGAAGAGCGAGAGCAGTTCATTCGGGCCGAAGCATGCCGTAAGTCCTGCCAGAAATGTAATTCCGTACCAGAATACAGTCTCTGTCGAAGGCGCCTCATTGCCGCGGCGTCCGCGCCTTACCAATTCATTGATAACGATGAATATAAATGCGAACAGCGGGTATGCGATCGAGACCTTCATATGTCCGTTGCCGCCTGACGGGTCTATCATGAAAGTGTTGTTGAAGTCCGTCATCAGCCTGACATAAGCGTATGCCAAGGGATAGGCCAGGGCAATCCCCAGCCTCTTAAGTGTTACTGTGTTGTTCATTTGTGATCAGTCCTCTTTGTACTCGAGAATATCTCCCGGCTGGCAGTCAAGTGCCTTGCATATATCGTTGAGAGTCGAGAACCTTACGGCCTTTGCCTTCTGGTTCTTAAGTATCGACAGGTTTGCCTGAGTTATCCCCACTCGTGCAGCCAGTTCTCCGGAGGAGATCTTGCGTTTTGCCATCATTACATCCAGATTAACTATGATCATGATCTTCCTCCTTCCTTTAGATCGTAAGATCCATCTCTTCCTTCATCGTAATGGCCTTGTCGAAGACGACCTTAACGCTCATTACGACCAGCGCCATGAACAGCGACACGATAGTGAGTTCCCAGCATCCGAACCAGATGAATCCGCCTGCGACGCATACAACTGCGATGCCTATGAGTGCTGCCGTGATGATTCCCATCAGTTTGGTGTTCTGACGGTCGAAGACCTTATCCTTGCTCATGTTGGTAAGGAGCTTCAAAAGCGAGAAGAGCACCACATATGCTCCGACTGTTCCGAGATAGAACACTACTGCGAGCAAAGAGATCTTCTCGATCTCGGTGACTCCTGCCCAGATAAGCGCGATATACTTCGTAATAACGATCCCGAAGATATCGCCTACTACCGTTATGCCAATGAACATGAGTGTAGCGATCTTCGTCCATCTGATGATCCCATTGTTATAGCCCATAGTATGTACCTCCGATATAGGATTAGGTCGACCTTATACCGGTATGGTAACACTCAGTTTTCTGTTTTTCAAGAGTTTTTTATCGAATTTCGATATATTTTTCTCGTTTGGCGGTTTACGCTAAAAAGAACGCGCACATGCGCGCGAGGTAATCCGGAGCCGTATCGAAGGCCGCATGACCGTATCCGTCGTACATGTAGAGCTCTGCCTTACCCTGCGGTTCGAGAGCATCGTAGATGTCCCTTGAAGCCTGTCCTCCGAGAACGAGATCGTCTTCCGCACCGAGGACCAGCACGGGGCATTCTATGTTCTTAAGTTCAGGTGTGATGTCGAAGCCGTCTGTTGCTTTCGCGAGAACAACGAACCGGGCAAACTCGTCTTCCGTCACGGACCTTCCCGTATCAGCGAAGAAATCCTGCGTGGCTTCTGCTATAGATGCAGGATAGATCTTCGATGCGAACCCGAGGCAGAGATCCTCGCCCCTGCCTTCTTCGGCAAGTGTTACCCATTCTGAGAGAGAACTGTTGCTCCCGTCGAATCTCGCGCAAGTGGAACCCGCCACGAGCTTTGAGACAAGCTCAGGGTATCTTGCCGCGATAACGAGGCTCATCATGCCGCCCTGCGAAGCACCGAAGAGATACACCCCGGAGAGTCCGAGTGCTTTCATCACCTTGGCGGTGTCTTCCGCCATCTGCTCGATGGTATAGTTATCGGGAAGCTCCTCTCTCCTGTCGAAGAGATATATAGTGAAGTCTTCCGTTACTGACTTATACTGGTTTGCTATGGCATCAGCAGAGAGCAGCACGCTCTTAACAGCAAGACCGGGAAGTATGACCATGATCTTAGGCCCGGTTCCGAACTTCATGTATCTCATCGTGATGCCTTCGGTCGTGATGCTGCTGATATCGGTGCTCATAGCTCTGCCCTCCTTATACCATCTTACACCCCGAGCGCCTCGAGAAAATAGTCAGTTGACATCGTCCCCTTGAGAGGCTGCACAGTCTCGTCCGGAAGATATGAATAGTATTCTTCCTCGCTGATCTCGACTTTTTGGGAAGTCACAGGGTCAAAGTAGTAATACCTTACCGTAGAGTATGCATTCGGGTCCTCGTACACACTCCCGTACTGCAGCATGTCGTAGTTCGACTTCACGAGCGAGAGGTTATCCAGAGACATAAGATCATCCGTCATGTGTCCGATGTATGTTCCGGACCATCCGCCGTTCTCCTCGATTCCGCCGCCCGTCACGATGCAGTTGCCGCGGGGCTCGTATGTGTTATAGCAGTCCTCATAGCCGTACAGGCCCTTGAGAAGGACAGCCTCGCCTCCGGTAAAGGTATAGAGCTTGCCCCAGCGGACGTACCCGTCGACATCGACACTTAAGATGAGCTCAGGGATATCGTCGTCATTGATGAAGACAAGATCGCATAGTATCTCCTGATAGGATCCTTCGTTGTAGCCGTTATCAAAATCCTCCGGCTTGATGTTCTGTACTATTCCCGCATAGGCAGTCTTCCAGCCGGTATCCGGACACGAGAAAGCCTCCGGGAGGAACATGGACATATCGTCGCCTTCGGTATATACGGACGAGCTTATGCCGCAGCTTAAGATCGTCCAGTAATAAGCGCCTCCGATGTCCTTATACTCCATGACATAGTCATATCTCTGGCCGTCCTTCAGAGGGTTGTAGCCCGGGTTGTTCTCCATCGCGAGGTCATCGTATTCAACTGACGTAATGTAGTAATACTTGCCGTCCGTCTGCGCTGCTATTACGGTCTCGCACATCGAGTACCCGCCCCAACCGCGCGTATACCAGAGATATCCGTCGGCAAAGTATCCGCCGCTGTAGTATGTTCCGTCCGTCGAAGTTGTTACATTGGCATTGATACGTGCAATGTCTTCTGCTGAGATGTTAAGTATATTCTCCTCTACCCACATGAGCTGTTCTTCGCTCACGCGGTATCCGGGAATGCCTGCGAACAGACCCTGCGGATCGTCGTACTCGGCATAAGCATCGTAGTCGGGATAGTAATTCGCGATATCCACGAGCAGGCCCGCATCCGTTATAAGGAACTTGTTTAATACAAAATCGTCAGGCACGTTGGTGTGGTCATATTCATGGTAAGACCATCTCGAGATAAAGCTCTTCAGCTTATCGTAGTCAGGCAGGTCGGTAAGTGCGACATCGACAATCGCAGGCTGCGTTTCTCTCGTCTCGGTTGGTTCAGTTACTGCCGTCTCCACCAAAGGCATGACTGCGCTCTCTTCTGCCTCGGATTCGAATATCTCCTCTTCGGTCTCTTCCGGCTCTTCCTCGCGGTTGCTGTTTACCAGATATGCGATGCCTACACCTGCAGGTATGACCACAGCTGCAGCGGCCGCCACTATAACGGCTTTGCCCGCTGCCGTCGTGAAGAAACCTGTCTTGGCTGCTGCCGAACCTGCGGCCTTGGCTGCGCCTTTCGCTGCCACGCCTGAAGCAGACTTTGCTGCAACTGTCCTTGCACCTGCCGCTGCCACCGCAGAAGGTGCGACCGCACCCGTAACAGCGCTGAGTATAGCTGCTGCAGGAGGTACCGCGAGTGCACCTGCGAACGCGGCGAAATACCTCGACAACGACGCGGATGCTGCTGGCTCGAGACTGTCATTGCTTTCCTGCTCGTACTGCTCGACCGCCTTGCGGATAAGTGCACGCGAAGACTTGAGCCTCGTCTTCACCGTGCCCTCGGGGCAGTCCATGACCGACGAGATCTCTTCTACCGACATCTCGTCGTAGTAATACAGGAACACGGTCCGGTACTGCACATCCGACAGTTCGCTCCTCAATATGCCGTTAAGCGTGTCGCGCTTGCTCTGCTCGGTGATGTAGTACTCGGGTATGTTATCCGGGCCGTCCTCAGTGATCTCATCTTCTATGGCCGTCTCATCGTAAGAGACATCGCCCTTCCTCTTGCGGACGATATCGAGGCTCTTGTTTACCGCAATCCTGTTGATCCAGGCGATAAGAGTCTTGTCCTTGTCCAGTGAATCAATGTTGCCCAGGACCGAGATGTATGTCTCCTGCATCGCATCTTCCGCATCCTCCGGATCTGCCAGTACGCCGAGACATGTCGCATACACACCCCTCGACGTCTTCTCATATATCTTCTCGAAAGCTTCGTTGTCGCCTTCCCTGTAACGCCTAACCAGTCCGGCGAATTCTTCGTAATCGTTTGTTGCCATTGCCCTTGTCTTGCCTTTCGTCTGATTCGGTCGAATCCGACTAATAATACCACTACATGTGCAGTTTGGACCGACCGTTTACATAAGTAAGACGGAGCAGGATTGATTTGGGTTCATTTTGTTTTGTATTTTCTTGAAGTTTTACAGTTCGCGGTAATACGGGCAGATGTTCACATAGCTGCCGTCCTTCATGCGGAAGCCGCCCGTGATCGTGCCGAGCTGCGTGAACCCGAGCCTCTCGTACAGGTGCCTCGCATGGATATTGCTCTCGACGACCGCATTGAACTGCAGTACCCGGAAGCCGATACGCCTGCCCTGTGCCAGGCAGTCCTTTACCAGCTGCTCGCCAATGTGCCTGCCTCTGGATCCGGACGAGACCGCATAGCTCGCGTTGCATATATGTCCGCACCTGCCGACGTTATTCGGGTGCAGTATGTAAAGTCCATAGATCCTGCCGTCTTCTTCAGCGACGCCGGTATAGCTCTGCGAAGCAAAGAACGCCGCGCCTTGTTCTTCGTCCAGCGGTTCGTCCTGCGGGAAAGCATTGCCCTCCTCCACCACCTCGTTCCAGATGGCGATCATGGCCGGAAGGTCTTCTTGTCTGTATTCGCGGATAGTCATTGTGCAGTGTGTCCTTTGTTTTCTACTAATTATACAGCAAGGCAGACTGCAGTGCTGTGCGGGATGCTGTCAGAATGGGTGTTTTCGGGGCGAAAATACAGCACGGTGGACTGCAGTGCGGTGCAGGTTGCTGTCAGAAAGCATCTTCCGGGCACAAAAATACAGCAGCACAGATAGCGCTGCTGTACGGTTTGCTGTATGTTCAGGAAGGTCTTACCCTTTGTACCAGTGCTTGAGCTGCGAGAGCAACCCGTCGTACTGGCTGCGTCTGTCGCTGTCGTTCAGGCCTTCGGGATTGGGCATGTGGTCCATCAGGAAGTCGAGCAGATCGTCCTTGGTCTCATACACGAACGCGCCGTCGGTGTAGCACCACTTGCAGTAGTCCTCGTTGAAGAAACCATCCGGCTCCCTGCTTATGTTAGCATCCTCAGTAAGCGGCATTCCGCAGCACTGGCAGAATAGCTGTCTCGGGCTGCCGAGGAGAGTGTTGATCGACACGTCGAACTCGCGCGAGAGGATTTTCAGTGTCTCGGTGTTCGGCTGAGTCTCGCCCGTCTCCCAGCGGCTTACCGCCTGCCTAGTCACCAGTACTCTATCGGCGAACTCTTCCTGAGTGAGGTTATGGTCTTCTCGTATCTTCTTAAGTATGTCTTTGGTCTCCATGATGAGCCTCCTTTGCGTTTGATACCTCAAGTATGCACCTGCTCCAAAAGCGGGACAAGCAACCAGCTGTTGCTTTAGTCAGGCACGCACTCTGAGGCCCATTTCTTCAGCACTTCGAACAGTTCACCGTAGTTCGACGCGCAGTAGTCAATATCGTACTCGCGTACGGCCGCATCTACATCGCCTGAAGGCATGAACCACACCGAAGCAAGACCAGCGTTCTTCGCGCCGAGCATGTCAGATGTGAGCGAGTCGCCGATCATTATGCAGGTCTCCCTGGGCTCGCCGATCCCCTCCAGGCATATATCGTAGAACTCTTTCTCTGGCTTGTTCACGCCCATGTCTTCGCTGATGTAGAGATGCTCGATAAGTTTATCGAGACCGGTCGAAGCCATCCTTCCCTGCGCATTGATGGTCGCGCCGTTGGAAGCGATGTATATGCGTGCGCCCGGGATCTCTTCCCTGAGCTTCCTGACAAATTCCAGCGCGCCCGGCATCGGCACGCCGTTGACTGACATCGTCCTGATGAAGTCGGCATTTACTTCGAGAGGATCGAGACCAGTGCTGTCACCTTCGCAGAAGTCGAACAGATCATTGAACCTGATGGTGAAGAGTTCGGTGCGGTTGATGGTTCCTTTCTCGAGTTCGAGCCAGAGTGATTTGTTCTTAGCCTTGAAGTGATCGTAGACTTCATCGGTGAACTTAAGGCCGTTCTTAGTCACGACGATCTCGAGCGCCCTGCGTTCCGAAGCGTGGAAATCAAGCAGTGTCTGGTCGAGATCAAACAGGAAATTCCTGTGCATGGACATTCTCCTTAAGTGACATTTATAACGACTAATTCAGGGTAATCATTGATCCGCACCGGCGCGACGGAATTGCCGAGGCCGCGGCTTATTACAAGTGACATACCGGAATAGTCGTTCAGACCTTCGTAGGGCGTTGGCAGCAGTTCGAACTCAGGCGATATGAGGCCTCCGACTCCGGGAATGATGATCTGCCCGCCGTGATAGTGACCTGTCAGGACAAGGTCAGCGCCGAGGCTCTGATAGAGTTTGTAGTACTGCGGCTCATGGGCTAGCATTATGACGGGCTTGGAATCATCGAGAGCACCATAAGCATCAAAGCCCTCAAGCGACTCATCCGCGACACCCGCCAATATATATTCATCCATATCAATATATTCATCATCAAGCATAACAACACCGAGAGACTCCATGTCATTCAGGAATTCATCCATCTTAGGTCCTGCGAGCCTGACTTCGTGATTGCCGGTGACATAGTACACGGGTGCGATCTTCACCGCCCCTTCAATGAACTGAAGCGCGATGCTGTACGAAGTGTGTGTAGAATCAACAATGTCTCCCGTGACGACGATGATGTCCGGATCTTCTGCGGCGATCTGATCAAGCAGCACCGACTCTCCTAACCCGAACACCTGGTTATGCAGATCAGATACCTGCACGATCTTGAGGTCCTCATTAAGTCCCAGTTCCACTTCATATTCCGTCTTAACGAGATGGTAGTTCTGATACAGGCAGAATCCGCATATGACTATCTCGATGACCATCAGCACGGGGACAACGGCAAACTTGGCTTTCTTAGTCTTGTGACGGAATATCTGCATCCCGAGGAAAGCACCGATCGAACCTCCGAGCCAGGCCCACAGGAGCAGGTTCCTCTCAGGGATACGGCGTGCGCCTTTCTTTGCATATGCTTTGTCCGCGCCATATAAGATGAACGCGACGAGGTTGATCAGGATGAGATAGTAAACCAATATCATTCAATCATTATACATCAAGCTAACCCGGGCACTGCTTATGCTATAATCGCATTAATAACCATCGAATGGGGGATTAAGGGATGGATGAATATACTTTATTGGGATTAGCATCTTTACTGTTTTTTTATGTAAGGCCGTTCATCTACGGCACAACTGTTCTGGCAGGTCTTGTCACTATGATCTGCAAGCCCAGGACCACTAAGATCCTCGGTCTGTCATTTGCCTTATCTTCGGCATCGTTCGTATTGGAGTGCGTAGCCCAGATAGTATTGAAGACAGAAGGCGACCAGGCATACGTTGACTTCTCATCTTCGATG
>R26__coassemble_532_pt1 | contig 23174 bp, 17 predicted proteins | sample R26__metabat2_low_PE_020 | metagenome-assembled genome bin R26
GGCTTTCCGGTTGTAATGATTAATTACTGTGTTGTTGGGTAATTGCATTCTTCTGTTAATTACATGTAGTTTAAAACGGTACCTATGAGGATGGTGCCTTTCGTGCTGTTCAGGCGTAAGCTAACCAATCCGAAAGTAAAGGCCTTCTTTGATTACATCCCCTATACTGTCCTGTCAGCGATGACCTTCCCTGCGATACTGTATTCAACCGGTTCTGTCCCGGCAGCTGTAGCGGGACTTGCGGTCGCGCTTGCGCTGAGTTTTTGGGAAAGATCGCTTTTGGTCGTTGCAATCGGAACATGTATCGGGTCTTTGGCTGTCAGTGTTATTTTAATGTATATCTAAAACCCCAAATTTGCTTTAGCTATTTACATTCACAGAAATAAATATGTTCGTATTTTTAGGGTATTTTTCTGCCTTATCGAAATTCTTGTAATTGTTTATTATTTGCGCAATCGGGTGCAACCCTTAGAAGTATTGCGTTTCAAGAATTGTGGCGGAAATAAGGCGGTAAAAAGTGCCCTCAAACCCTTGAAAACAAAGGTTTCAGCCCCTATAATTGAGTTGTTAACAAAGTGTTAACATGTGTCTTAACTATTTTTCTCGAGGGGGGCTCGGAGAATGACGGTTAGCAGAAATGCTGGTAAGTTTGCGGTTAATTTCTTCTCGTTTATTGTTTGTGTTCTTGTCGTAGTAATAGGTTTCTCATTAACAGAACCTGTTCAGTCTGTCAGCGCAGACGGCGGCATGTGGTCCAATGCTTACAACGATGGCAATCCCGATCAACAGGTTATTCAATTTGGTTTGTGGGGATACAACCCGGGAGATGTTGTTGAAGTATCGATTAATGTCACAAAATACGATTTTTACGCCACTGCCGGTTCCGGCGTTACGCTTAAATCCAGCGGCGCAGGAAATCTTCTTGCTGAAGTAACATACGTAGACAGTAACACCACCTATAAAGTAACGATCAGCGATTACAACATGAATAACGTCTCTGTTGAGTCTTTTTCATGCACTTTGGTAAAGGCAGCTTCTACCCCTACACCCACTCCCACTCCCTCTCCTACACCCAAACCGACAGCAACACCTACGCCCAAACCGACAGCTACACCTACGCCCAAACCGACAGCTACACCCACACCGGTGCCGGCAAATAACAATACAAACTCCGATAATTCTACTACTCCGACTCAGACATCGGCGGCTCCGGCATCCGATAACGGCAATGCCGCTGCTCCCGCAGCAGGCGGAGATGCACCTGCAGCTCCTGCAGAGACATCCGCAGCAGCTGAGACTGCTGCAACGACAGCAGCTTCCGAGACGACAGAGACTACTGATCCCACGGAGACAGCAGAATCCGACAACACTCTGACAGCAGGCGAATCTCAGGAGACTGTAATGGCCGTTGTCGGAGAAGTTCAGGAAGGAGAATCCTACGATCAGACTGTTGTTCTCGACGAGACACACGAAGACGGTTCTCCCGTGGTAATGGGCCTTAACGGCAAGACACATGAAGAACTCAACGCAGAGAAGACCAAGAAGCAGATGATGACCGCATCTTTCTGGATCGTACTGCTTATCCTTCTTGCAGGAGCAGGCTACGCGAGATACAGATATCTTAAGCAGAAGAAGGGTTATAAGGGCTCTGAGATCGCCATGAACTTCATCCCAGGCTCTTCTGACCTCATCTATGCCGTCGGCTATCACTTCAATCTCCCCGGCAAGAGCAAAGAGACTGCACCCGCAGAATCTTCTTCAACTCACGCTTCCTTCAACACGGCTACTGCCATGAAGGAACTCAAAAAGATGGAGACAGCAGGTGTTAAGGCGGCAACTAAGCCCAGTACACCTTCCGTACCTCACAAGAGACCCAAGGAGTTATCCGTGAATCATGCAGCAGCAGTTGCAGCTGCAAAGGCTTCGCAGGAAGCACCCAAGGCAAGATCAACCACACCAGCCGCACCTTCAGCACCTCACAAGAGACCGAAAGAATTATCCGTAAACCACGCGGCAGCCGTAGCAGCAGCGAAGACTTCTCAGGAAGCTCCCAAGACTACGACGGCACGCACATCCGTCACTGCTTCAACAACGGGTTCTTCACTAGGGACCGAAGCTGCAAGAGCAGCCAGAGAGAGGGCCGAAGCAGCAAAAGAACAATTAAGGATGCGTGCTGAAGCAAGAAGGAGTAAAATAGAAGAAGTAAAAAGAGAAGAGTTACAGCAGCGAGCTCCGATCAAGAGGCCTGCATCCCTCTCCGTAAATCGTGCTGCAGCATCCGCCGCAGCAGCAACTGCAAAAGAAACTACAGCAAGGAGTGAATCTGAAGTGGATCCGACAAATTCACCATTCAAACCGTTAGACAGATCAGCTGAAAGAGAGATCTATTCAACACCCGGTCTCAGACCCCGTAAATCAGCTGAAGACCATCAGAAGATGGCTTCCGGTGCTAATCAGCTCGGCAAGGGAATAAGTGCCCAGAGACCTGAAGCTCCCTATTCCAAAGAAGGAAAAGCACCCATGTGGGCTGCTCCGGGTACAGGAAGGATTAATCCTTTTAAGCCTTCTTCTGCAGAGACTGCATCTGCCCCTGAAACAGAGCCTCAGTCTTCTTCAGCTGCCCAGCCGGCTAAGACTTCCGAGCATGCGAGCATAGCCGACCAGACTACCCACAGATCCGCATTCTTCGACAGATCGGAGAATGCAAGAGCCTTTACCCCTGCAAAAGAAGACAGGGATACCAAGGTCGGCGATCTTACAAGGCCTTCAGGTAAAGGTAAGGCTCCTCACGCACCCACTGTCGGAATGTCGCTCGAAGGTAAGGATTCTTCAATTCTCAATAACGGAACGGCGCCTACTGCCACAAAACCTTTACCGGGATTCAAGCCTATTGACCCGAATAAGTAAGGAGGTCTGCTCTTGAAGAATATTGCTATCGTCACCGGCGCATCTTCCGGAATCGGCAGATCATTTCTCAAGCTTATCATCAAGGAGCGCGGCATTTTTGGCGGCGTTCCTTTTGATGAAGTATGGGCTATAGCGAGGAATGCGGACAAGCTCAATTCGGTGATCGATTCATTGGAAGACGAACGCGTGCTGCCCGTGATCTGTGATCTCTCTGATCCTGACAATCTCGCTGAACTGGAAGAGCAGCTCGCATCCGAGAAGCCGCAGGTCGGACTTCTCGTCAACTGTGCCGGAATGGGCATCAAGGGTGCCGTCGAGGATCAGCCTGCCAAGGCGATCGAGGATACCCTGGATATCAACTGCACGGCCCTGTCCAAGCTTACAAGGATATGCCTTCCCTACATGATCGAGAAGGACATGTTCTACTCCAAAGCCAACGGACCGAGGATAATCAATATCGCTTCTTCGGCAGGATTCCTGCCCCAGCCCGGATTCGCAGCTTATGCTGCCAGCAAATCCTACGTTATCAATTTCTCCAGAGCGCTTGCTTTTGAGCTTGCCGACTACGGGATCTGCGTTACGACAGTCTGCCCCGGACCCGTCAATACAGAGTTCCAGAACAAGGCAACCGGCGGCGCTTCGGCAGAGTTCACCGGATTCAGACAGTATGTGGTTGCAGATGCGGATAAGCTCGCAGAGGCTTCTCTAAGGGCTTCCATCAAGGGCCGCAGAATGCTGGTCTACGGATTCTCGCAGAAGGCACTTCATCTCGCATCCAAGATCGTTCCTACCGATCTTATCCTTTATATCGAGAGCAGGCTTATGCCCGTCGAGCACACGCAGACTTATTCTGATACTACCGTTACTCCCGCTGCGGAAGAGAGCAGAGAGGAAGAGACATGAGAGTAGAAGCTGAATTCGGAAGCATCTTCAAGGCAGTGAATGCGAAGGCATCCAAGATAGATTTCTGGGGTGATATGGCTACGCAGATCACTCTCAAAGGTAATCTCGATAACCTCCCGATCTATATCAAGTCCGAGGAGGGACGTGTTGAGGTCGCTCCCTACGAGTATTACGATGCTACCTTCTATATCGATGCAGATGCGGAGGTTTTCGCTGCGGTGCTGTCAGGTAACAAGGATTTCTATGCGGGTATCGCGGAAGGAAACATTACCGTTAACGGCAACACGGATGCCGCGCTGTTGTTCGCCAAGGCGTTTTTCGGATAAATTAAAACAATAAATTTAATACGAATGTACCCTTTTGACTTGTCTGAGGGTATATAATACGACTATGGCTATAAGACTGAACGGTATTTTTAAGGACAATCTCGTGTTCCAGTGGGGAGCTGAGTTCCGCATTTTCGGTACATGCGACAGTGTCCGTACGATCAGATGTGACCTTATAAAAGACGGTAAGACGGTCCTTACAGGTGTAGCCGGTACCGAGGATGACGGAAGTTTCCTCGTTTGTGTGGATCCAACCGATGAACCGGGCGGTCCCTATGAACTCGCAGTATATGAGGATGATCAGGAGCAGATCCGTTTGAAGAACTGCTATGCCGGCGAAGTCTGGCTCGCTGCAGGACAGCGTAATATGGAGTATCCCCTTGCCAGGACCGAGTTCGCCAAGTATATCATTCCCAAGATAGGCAAGACTGAGATAAGACTCTATGACGTCCCCAAGGCAGGCTTCCTTGACGAGGCTCAGGCCAAGGCTGAAGAAGAATCGCAGTGGGTGGAGATAACTTCGGAGAATGCCGGTATGATGAGCGGCATCGCTTATTATTTTGCACACTCCCTCGAGGTAAGACTCGATTCCAAGATAGGCATAATAACCTGCTGCTTCGGCGCTTCCACCATCGACTGCTGGCAGAGTATAGACAGTCTTAAGGAGACAAAAGAAGGCCGCCTCTACATAAAGGGATTTGATGAAGCCGCCGCATCTCTTACAGACAGCGAATATGATCAATACCAGCGGGAATACGAGATGAACAAGACCGTATATGACGATATGATCAGGGAATCTCTCAAGTATGACCCGTACATGACTTATCTCGAAGCCGACATGAAGTTCGGTCCCGAACCCTGGCCTCCGCCGGTCGGAACACGGGCTCTCAGACGTCCCGGGTCGATCTTCGAATGCATGATCCTGAGGATCGCGCCTTATACCCTGAGAGGCGTCATCTACTATCAGGGCGAGGCTGATGCCGCAGACGGTTATCAGAACGAATACGGCCCCGTCTTCAAGACTCTCATCCGCGAATGGAGAGAAGTCTTCTTCGATGACGAACTGCCTTTCCTGTTCTGTCAGCTTCCCATGTTCATATCCAAGGAACGTAAATACATGGGCTATGACGATATGTCCTGGCCGGTAATGAGAGAGCAGCAGCAGATAGTCGCGATAGACCTTCCCGATGTCTATATGGCTGTCATAGCCGACTGCGGTGAATTCAATAACCTGCATCCTGCAGACAAGAAGACCCCCGGCGACAGGCTCGCGCTCCTTGCACAGAAATTCGTATACGGCTTCGAGAATGTCGATGCCGTAGCACCTTACATCGTAGATGCCAGAAGAGGCGAAGGCGTGGAGATCACTTTCGGGGGCGACTATATGCTCCTGAACATAGCTACCGATTACGGCGGCAACGAATCGGGCTTCGAGGTTGCAGGCGAAGATGGTGAGTTCTACCCTGCCGATGCGGCTGTGGATTTTGACGGTAAGACGGTACTTCTGTCCTGTCCCGAAGTCGAGTTCCCGGCCAAGGTCCGCTACGCTTACTTCTCATACGGACCGACACCGCTTCACGCCCAGAACGGCCTTACGGCAACACCTTTCCAGGTAACACTGGATAAAGACTTAGGAATGGAATGATCTTATGAATATAGCTTTCTTTATGCGCCCCAAGCAGGATGTAACCTTTGTATACAGCAACTTTACCGTACGTCAGGTTCTCGAGAAGATGCATCAGAGCAAGTACACGGCTATCCCCGTGCTCGAGCATGACGGAACCTATGTCGGCACGGTCAGCGAGGGAGACCTTCTCTGGTTCATAGTTAAGGGCGAGGGCGGCGAGCCTCATACAATGGCGATCGAGAATCTCGAGGACTTCATCCTCACGGATGTGTTCCCGCTTGCTGCGAAGAATCCTCCCTGCCAGATCGGATCTTCCATAGACGATCTCATCCTGCGCGCGATGGAGACAAACTTCGTTCCGATCGTCGATGACCGCGACAAGTTCATCGGCATCGTTACCCGCCGTTCGATCATAAAGAATTTCTACGACAAGAACATCTTCCCCGACAGCGGCAGCGCCGAATAATATTGTCAACGGGAAGTGTCTGTGATATACTTCAACAGTTGTTTTTTTGCCCCTATAGCTCAGTAGGTAGAGCGCATCCATGGTAAGGATGAGGTCTCCAGTTCAAATCTGGATGGGGGCTCCAGGATAATATAAGGCGGTCTCTTTGAGGCCGCCTTGTTATTTGTTAAGTTATTCAGCTGATCATTCGTTCAGATTCTCGCGCTCTTCCCTGGACTGTTCGTTCTTACGCTGAACGTCGCTCTTCGGGCGCTTGACCGGTCCCTTGTTCTTTGCCGGGGCAAAACCCTTCGCAGGCTCTGTTGCTGTCGGCAGAGATTCTTCGTCCTGAAGGATCTTAGGTGTCTCCGTGGGAACCTCGGCAGGTCTCTCCGGAACGGAATTTGCAACACTGGAACCGATAACAGGTCTGATTGCATCCTTTACATATGACTCATCAGAATGCTCCTGGGGCTCGTTCGCACGGGAAGCCGTGGGCGGCTTGAGCTCCGTAGGCTTGATCTTCGCGGGTGCGGCAGAATCCGTAACGATGGCAGGTGTGGTTGCTTCCTCTCCTACTTCATCGGAATTAAGCTCGGCCTTCTGCTGCTGGCGTGCATTCGCGGTGTTTGAATATACGGGCCTTATCGGAGCGGTGTTGGACTTCTGGAGATAGCCGCCTACTACCATGTGCTCACCGTACTTCTGCATGGCAAGCTCTCTCTCGGTAGGCTGGTGCTTCTTCCTGGACTTCATCACCTTGCCGAAAACTTCCTGTTGCTGCTGGACATTCTCGTTACCATGGGCCTTGATGCCGGTATCTTTGACCGGTACGGGTTCATCCACCACTTCACCGCTGTTCACACGGGCTCTGTGGTTTACGCCCTTGATAACCTGCTCTGTACGCTTGATACTGCCGATCTGTTCGCGGAACTGCTCTCTCTTGTTCTCGCGGGCCTTGGATATCTTGAATGCTATAATTGCCACCACGAGCACAATAACAGAACCGATTATTATGTACCCTCCCACGGTTCCGAATAAGGCAAAAAACTTCTCGATCATCTGACTTCACCCCTTGCTGGTCTACTTATTATTTTCACTCATTTTTTCTTTTTGATAATAGTAAATACGATTACCGCTACGGCTGCAAGTCCCGCTGCACCGATCAGGGCGATCGCAACGGCAAACATTCTGTCTGCCGCTTTTGTGACAGGTTCTTCCAACGCACCCGTTGACGGCAGGACTTCGGTCTCGGCAGAGACCTGTGTTGTCTCGACTTCTGCGGCAGCCGCGGAAGTCTCTGAAGGAGTCATCACGGGCTGAACCTCCTTGCCTGAATATTCAGACAGCGAGATGCCGTTTGCTCCCAGCGGAACTTCGTGATCCAGACCGATGAACTGTCCGTCCTCGTTCTGCCAGAGGACTTCTTTTACGAAGTTGTACTTCTCTTCGTCCCAGGTCGTGAAGTCATCCAGGACCAGTCCTCCGGTGTCACCCGAGTTAGCATTATAACACCAGAATGTGAAATGTATATTCTTTTCTGCAATAAGCTGCCTCAAATATGTCATCCACTCCTCGTTGGGGCCTCCGTCCATGAATCCTCCCCACTCGCCGATGAGGATAGGAGCTATGTTCTCTTCTTCTATATAGAGCCAGTAGTCGTACCATGCATCCTCATAGAGAGAATCATAGGTGAACCCGCCTTCGAACCAGGGCTGCTCATATACGAGCGGACCGTAGTCGTGCGGCGAATAGACTATCTGCTTATTGCGCTCCTCCGAACCGAAATCAATGGGATAATCCTTAACCGCCATCAGATTGCCGCCCCACCACGTGTTGTAATAATCCTCATCGTTCGTCGACGTGAAATCATTTGCCACGGGATCGATCGGATATATCTGGATGCCCTCGATGACTATCAGTACATAAGGATTGGCATCAAGTATGGCATTGCCGGCCTCCTCTGCCACCATCTTCCAGTTGTTCTGGAGATCGGAATCGTTCCATATCGCGAATTCGGACTCTGACGCCTTGCCGTGCGGCTCGTTCTTCAGGTCATAAGCGATTATCGTATCGTTACCTGCATATCTCTCGGCCAGCCAGGTAAGGGATTCGATGAAATCCTCGGTCGTCATGTCCTCTCTGTACCACAGCGGATAGTTGTGTCCGGAAGCATCCGTCTTGACGGTATGTATGTCTATCATGACCTTGATGCCGTTGGCCTCGCAGAGTTCAAGAACATAATCGAATATCTCGAGGGAATTCAGAGATGTGAGTTCCGGATTCATCGCCTGGTTATAGTTTGCCTGAGGATACTCTCCGTTCTCCCACTGAAGCAGCAGTTCGGCAGACATCGGGATCCTCAGGAGGTTGAAGCCGTGGTCTGCTATACCCTCTATCGACGATGCCAGGTTGCAGTTCCACACGCCGTCGAAAATGTTCGTTCCCGTGTTGTATCCGAACCAGTTCACACCGGTAAGCCATACCTCCGTGCCGTTCATGTCGACTATTTTGGACCCGTCCGTCGTAAGCCAGTCATCACCTGCGACGCCGGCCTTGTTCTCGGCAGGACCTGAGATGGTAACACTGACACTCGAAGATGCACCGTCGCCTGACTGCGTGCCCGACTGCTGTGCAGCAGTGGTCGCCGCAGTCTCATTGACCGAACCGCTCTCGCCGTCACCGGACACTGAGATGAGAGATGCTGAGGTTATGTCAGACCCTGTGACCTGTATGCCGACTTTACTGTTGAATCCCCAGCTGTTGGATCCGCTCGCAGATACCGTCGCCGTGACCTGATTGCCGTTAATGGTGTATGTATCGAATCCCCAGCCGGTAGCCGAATCGATGCTCCCTGAGAACTCTGCCACTACCGTGATAGTCGCATATCCGTCGCATCCCGACAGCTGCACCTCTATCTGGCCTCCGTTGCCCCAGCAGTTGACTGTCGCTGAGCCTGAAGGCGCAGCAAGGACCTGTGCAGGGATCGCCAGGATCACGAACACTAACGTAATGACCGCAGAAATAGTCTTCCGGTAAAGCTTGCTCATATTATTCAGTTCGAGGATTACAGTGAGATATTTATATCCCTGCCTGTAAGATCGTATCTCTCATACTTGACGCCGGCTGCATCCAACATCCTTCTTGCCGCCTCTGAAGTATCCGTATCGTGATACTTGTCATCCAGGTAGACGATCTTGCCGATCCTCTTCTGGATGAGAGCCTTGGTGCATTCATTGCACGGGAAGAGCGTAACGTAAACAGTGGAACCTTCGAGGTTTGCAGTCTTGGAATTGAGGATGGCGTTGAGCTCGGCATGTGTTACATATGCATACTTCGTATCGAGCGTTCCGCCCTGTCTCTCCCAGGGGAATTCATCATCAGAACATCCCAGAGGCATGCCGTTATATCCTACTGAAACGATGTAATTGTCCTTATCGACGATGCAGGCACCGACCTGCGTGTTGGGATCCTTGGACCTCTTGGAAGCCAGTGTGGCCACACCCATAAAATACTCGTTCCACGAGATATAATCAGCTCTTTTCATGTTCATTGGAACTCACCCCTCCGGCACAATGTCTAGTCCTTGTATTTTAACTTATCCGCAGGGCGGTATCAATAAAACGCACCCCGAAGGGTGCGCCCATTGTTGCTGTTTTCTGTGCCGGTATCAGCCTCTGCCGCAGTTCAGTACGAGCTGTTCGCAGAGATCCTCATAAGCAAGGCCTTCGACCTTTGCAGCTTCAGGCAGCAGCGAGGTGTTCGTCATGCCCGGGAGGTTGTTTGCCTCGATGAACCAGAACTCGTGACGGTCTTCAACGTAGATCATGTCGACTCTTCCGTACTGGGTCATCTTGAGCAGACCGAAGATATGCAGTGTAAGATCCTGAGCCTTCTTATAGTCCTCAGGTTCGATGTTCGCAGGACAGATGTGAGTCGTCAGACCGTCCTGATACTTGTTCTTATAGTCATAGAAACCTTCGTGAGGGATTATCTCGGTGATGGGGAGTGCCCTGTCATTGAGAACAGAGATCGTTATCTCTCGGCCCTTTATGAACTGCTCTACCAGGATGGGCTGGTCATAAGCTGCTGCCATATCGACCGCTGCCTGATACTCCTCAACTGTATTGACGATGGAAACACCGCAGGAAGAGCCGCATCCGATGGGCTTTACGACACAGGGCAGACCGATCTCGGAGAGCATCCTGTCAGAAGGGATCTCTTCCGGCATGCCTGTTACCCAGCGCGCGGTGAGGATGCCTGCTCCGGCAACGATAGCCTTGGAGATGCCCTTGTCCATGGCAATGGCGCATCCCAGGTAGTCGCATCCGGTATATGCCACACCGAAAGCGTCGAGCACAGCCTGGATCTGGCCGTTCTCGCCGTGGCTTCCGTGAAGGCCCAGGAATACCCTGTCTGCAAACTGGCAGAGCTCGATTACACGGGGTCCGACCCACTGGCGTCTGCCGCCGTGCTGTCTGATGATGGCCTCGAGATCAGGCTCGGTCTCGGGGATAGTATAAGTAAAAGGTGCGACCGTGCCGCGGCGGAAAAAGCTCTCTGCAGGGCGGTCGTTCTCGATACCCTCGTAAAGATCGACGAGCGCCACCTCATGGCCCTTCGACAGAAGAGCATTCGCGATAAGGCTCGCAGACTTCAAAGATACGTCACGTTCAGGCGACAGACCTCCGCCGAGAACAGTTATTTTCATAAGATCACCTCAATGCTTACAAATAATACTTTTGCATTATACCCCAATTAACCCCTCAGATTTCACGTGAAAAAATCGGTAATCTCCTTGTAATATAGAAACCCTTAATGATTGATATACTTTATAAATAATAAAAGGGGGAAACTATGCTCGCATTACTCTATATCTTGATGTGCGCCGCATTCGGTATTACGCTGGTGTCGCTTCTCGTGCCCGACGTAAGAAGACTGTATCTTGCATGCGCGCCTTCAAAGAAGATAATAGACAGGATTCCCAATTCACTGTTTATAGTACCTTCAGGACTTATCCTCGGCATAATGTGTGTGCCGTTCCTCAATTATTTCCTCACGCTCGGACTGTCATACATCATCCCGAATCACGACCTGTGCATGAAGGGCGGCATCATACTGACCTCCGCACTCGTCATCTGGGTCGTTCTGTCCGGAGTGATCCTGATCGCCCGCAGAAGGACTATCCGCGATTCAGCCGAATCTGCTGACCTGTCACAGATCAGCCCTTATGAATACAGCCTCAAGAATGCCTTGTTCTACGGTATCGGTACGGTGATCTTCACTGCTGCCGCTACCTTCCTGATGTTCTACACATACAGGATAGAGAACGGGATCCTTCTCTGCGGCAACTCGACCTTCTCCGACCTGTCTCCGCACACCGCGCTGGTATCCTCGTTCGGAAAGGGCTTCAACTTCCCTACGCAGTACATGCATTTCTCAGGTGACGGCATACAGTATCATTTCCTGTTCTACTTCTTCTGCGGAATGCTCGAATATCTCGGACTGTCGATCGATGCAGCTCTCAATATCCCGTCTGTCATCGCCATGGTCTGCGCATTCATACTCCTCGGACTGCTCGCAGTCCTTCTGAGCGGAAGACGCCTCGCATATCTTCTCGCACCGGTGTTCGTGCTCTTCAGGAGTTCCCTGAACGTGTTCTTCCACATAAGGGCTCTGATGTCTGCCGGCAACGATCTTAAGACTTCATTATTATCGATAACACGCTTCGACCATTGGTATAAGGTAACGGAGAAGGACGACTGGGGCATCTGGGCGATCAACGTCTACCCCAATCAGCGTCATCTGATGCTCGGCATATCGGTCATTATCATCATGACGATAATCTTCATCCCGTTCTTGAGAAGGATGTGCATCGCGGTATCCAAGGAAGGCTTCAAGAGCTTTGTTGCTTCACGCAACGCATGGCTTCCCAGACAGGCAGATCCTCTGAAGCCCTGGTCCATCGCTATCCTTGCATCTTTGTTCGTCTTTGTCATGCCGTACTTCCACGGTTCATGTCTCATAGCGCTGCTGCTCATCCTGGCATTCATAGGCATATTCTCCGAGAGCAGACTGATCCATGTAATAACAGGTGCCGTCGCAGTCGTTTCTGCCGTAGCGCAGTCACATGCTTTCTCCGGCGGTTACTCCAGCATAGTCAGCTTCCAGTTTATCCCGGGCTTCATCCTCGGTGAGGCCGGAGGCAGGTTCACGCTGTATGATCTGGCAAGATATATATTCATAGTTACCGGATTTACCTTGATCCTGTCGTTCATCTGCTCTGCAGTGTTCTTCGTATACGACCTGATGAAGAAGCGTCCCGTATACCGCTTCATTCTCTATCTCGGATTCTGCGTTCCGTTCATATTCGCATTCCTGTTCCAGGTAACCCTGGAGATGCTTGCGAACCACAAGTTCATCCAGATCACACTGATACTGATGGACGTTTTCGTTGCCATCCTCATATCAGGTCTCTTCCTTATCCCGCTTAAGATGCGCAGCAAGGAGAAGACCGTAGCCGCCGCAGCTCCCGAAGGTGAGATAAGAACGCCCGAAGTAACCGAAGCGGCTATCGCTGCGCTCGAGACTGCAACGGAAGCTCCCGCTGAAGATACTGCCGCAGCAGAAGAAGTTCCCGTAGAAGAAGTTCCTGCGGAACTGGTTTTCGGCGATACCGCTGATACGGAAGAAGCACCCGTAAGGCCCGGCAATGAAGCGCTCAAGGAGATCGTTCCCGCGCCTTCCGCATCCACGCCTGCTTTCGGCGATGAGGCTCCGGCTGAGACCGTACCCGCAGAAGAGCAGTTGTCTGACCTGCCGGCAGAAGATCTGACCGATCTTCCAGAGGAGATAATAATCCCCGAAGAAGAGCTCCCGACAGAGGACGTTGTTGCAGAAGAAGCACCCGCAGAACCCGAGAAGCCCGCAGCAATCGGCGAACTGTCACACGAGGAGATAGCCGCGCCCAAGGCTGAGCGTAAAGGCCTCGCTCTCCCCGCCTGGATAGCACTTGAAGTTGCAGGCGTGATCCTTGCTCTCGCTCTCATGGTACCCCTCACTGCGACGGGAATATCCGAGTGGTGTACATATATTAATACCAACCGCGACCCGATCCAGGTCAACACCGAGTCTCCGCTCACAAAGTGGATCGAAGAGAATACCGACCCTTCAGATGTATTCCTTACGCCGATGTGGTCGATGAACCGCTTCATCCTCGCTGGAAGACCGATGTATTACGGATGGCCTTACTACGCATGGTCCTCCGGACACGATACCTATACGCGTGATGCGATCTACTGCTGGCTCATGACCGGCTGCAACGGCAACATCGACGAGTTCAGGCGTTACTGCATGGAGCGTAACATCAAGTACGTCATCGCCGATCCCGAATTCGATACAGCTGTATTTGAAGGCGGCATCGTATTCAACCGCAAGTTCTTCGAAGAGAACCTGACACAGGTCGCATACTTCGCAGAAGAAGACACGACGATCTACAAGGTCTTCTGATCACCGGACAATACCAAACAAATAATAAGAGCTGCCTCATATGAGACAGCTCTTTGTTATTGATTTACCGGAATCTTATTCCTGCTCAGCCTTTGCAGCTTCGATGACCTTCTGTGCAATGTCATTCGGAGCGGGCTCGTAGCGTGCGTGAGACAGTACGAACCAGCCTCTGCCCTGAGTCATGGACTTGAGGTCAGTAGCATAGTCGAGCATCTCAGCGGAAGGAACTGCGCAGTGGATGACAGAACCCTGATCGTCTGCATCGATACCTACGATCCTTGCACGGCGCTTGTTGAGGTCGCCCATGATGTCGCCCTGCTTGTCCTCAGGTACGTGGATCTCAGCCTTGGAGATAGGCTCGAGGATGATGGCATCTGCTGCCGCCATACCTGCCTTGAAAGCGAGGTTTGCTGCGATCTTGAACGCCATTTCCGAAGAGTCTACGTCGTGGTATGAACCGTCAACGAGAGTAGCCTTGAGGTTAACTACCGGGTAGCCTGCGAGGATACCGCTCTGAACGGATTCCTGGAGACCCTTCTCGACTGCGGGGAAGAAATTCTTCGGTACGGCACCGCCGAATACCTTCTCATCGAAAACAAGTGCTTCGGACTCGGGGTTTGGCTCGAACTCGATCCAGACATCACCGTACTGGCCGTGACCGCCGGACTGCTTCTTGTGCTTACCCTGAACCTTGACCTTCTTACGGATCGTCTCTCTGTAAGGAACCTTCAGAGGCTCGAGCTTGCAGTCAACGTTATATCTTGTCTTGAGCTGTGATACGAGCACGTTCAGCTGCATGTCGCCGATACCGGAGAGGACCATCTGCTTTGTCTCGGGATCTGTCTCGACTCTGAAGCAGCGGTCACCGTCAGCGAGCTTGGCGAGGCCTGTCATGATCTTATCTTCGTCACCCTTCTTTGTAGGAACGATACTCTTGGAAAGACATGTTGAAGGGAACTTGATCTTAGGCATCTCGAGGATACGTGCACGGTCGCAGAGTGTATCGTTGGTATCAGCTTCAACGAGCTTGGAAGCCGCACCGATATCACCTGCAGTTACCTTATCTGTAGCGATCTGCTCCTTGCCGCGGAGGTAGAACAGTCCGCCGATCCTCTCTTCTCTTCCCTTTGTAGCGTTGTAAACGGTAGAGTTTGCACGGAGAGTACCTGCGTTGACCTTGAAGATACTGATCTTACCTACGAACGGATCGGAGATCGTCTTGAAGATGAATGCAGCCATGGGCTCTTCGATCTTACATGTGATCTCCTGTGTGCCGCCGCTCGGAAGAGTAGCAGTAAGAGCGGGCTTCTTGCCTGCCGGAGGTGTATCCTTTGCGATACAGTTGAGCAGGAAGTCGATGCCCCAGTTCATGAATGCGGAACCGCAGTATACCGGATGGAGCTTGCCCTCACGGAAACCTACGTGAACGCCGTGACGGAACTCGTCTTCTGTGAAAGGCTCGCCGGAGAAGTACTTCTCCATGAGGTTCTCGTCAGCAACTGCAACGACCTGGTTGACTCTGTCCTGGAGCTCGTCTACGCGGTCAGTATATTCTGAAGGAAGCTCGAACTCTTCGAACGCACCGGTCTTCTCGTTGATGGAGAATGCCTTACGGTTCATAACATCGACGATACCCGTCATCTTGCCGTCCTTCATGATAGGGAAGGAAAGCGGGATGACCGAGTCGCCGTAACGCTCTGTCATTCTGGATACGACGCCCTCGAAATCAGCATTGGGCTCGTCCATACGGTTAACGAAGAACAGGTAGGGAACCTTCTTGTCGTCGAGAAGTCTTACAGCCTTCTGTGATCCGACGGAAGTACCACCCTTGGCGGAAATCATGATGACACCCGAATCAGCGATCCTGATACCGCTCATCTCTTCGCCCAGGAAGTCAAAATCACCCGGTGTGTCGATGATGTTGATCTTGCTGCCCTTATACTCGCAGCAAGCAACAGACAGGCTTACTGACATCTGACGCTTGATCTCTTCGGGATCATAGTCCATTGTCGTGTTGCCGTCTGTAATGCGGCCCTGACGCGATACTGCCTTTGTATAGAACAGAATCGCCTCGGCGAGAGTGGTCTTGCCTGAGCCGACATGTCCGAAAAGGGCAATGTTGCGAATCTTATCTGCGGAATAATTTTCCATCAGTCTTTCCTCCTCGAAATCAAATTTCAGTAACTTTTCTATTATAAAGTATTTGATGTGCCATTTCCACAAACAATATACGCATGCGTGTTTATTTTTTGTGCATTTCGGGATACGGCCGGAAAGGGCCCCCGGCAGCCGCCTGTATAAAGAGGAATAATAAAAGGGGCCGCACCCGCGACCCCTTGAATGCTTTGTTTGTCAGAGGCTTACTTTGCCTTCTTGCCTGTACCTGAAGCCGCTCTCTCAAAGATAAGAACGAGACGGTCTTCCTTAGAATCGAATGAGTTCGTTGCCAGCGAAGAAAGTGAAGCGGAACCCTCTGATCCCTCAAGTGAAGAAATGATCTTACCGCCGTCATCATTAACTGCGGATACGAGCTTCCAGCCGTCCTTAGCCTTCTTGTCGAGGAGGCTCTGGAGCTTATCGATATCGACCTCGGAAATATTGTTGTGCTGTACGACTTCGACACTGTATTCCTTCGGGCCGTCAGCAGCGCCGCTGACAGTGATGCCTTCCTTCATCTTCTTCTCGAGAGCTGCGATCGATTCATCCATTGCAGCGAGTTTCTTCTCAAGTTCAGCCTTCTCCATCTCAATCTCCTTGATCTTGTTTTCCTTCTCTTCGATCTGCTTCAGCATAGCGCCCTTCTGACTCTCGCTCAGAGCTGCTTCCTTAAGGAATACGGCCTGCTTCTCGGCATTGAGAACGATCTCCTGGGCAGCAGCTTCTGCAAGGACTGTAGCGTTCTTGGAATCTTCGATGATCCTGTTCGCTTCATCAAGCTTGCCCTTGAGACCTTTGATGTCTTCTGTAAGTGTCTCCTGCTGCTTGTAGTATTCGGTAAGCTGATTCTCAGCTTCTGTCTTCTTGGATTCGAGCTCTTCGATACCGCTGCGCTTCTCTGCAAGGACCTTGTCTAATTCCGCCTGCTGCGTAGATGCGGTCTTCTGGAAATCATCGATCTCCTTCTTGATGGAATCACGCTTAGCGAGTGCCTCTTCAGCCTCAGTCATGACACCTCTTGCCTGCTCGGTCATTCCGTCGAGCTCTTCCTGAGCCTTCTTGTTACGCTCTTCGAGTTCTGCAACGATCCTGTCGCGCTCGGCATTAGCCTCAGCTATTGCCTTCTCCTTCTCGGCAATGGCAGCATCTCTGTCCTTCTCTGCAGCATCCTTGATCTTCAGGGCTTCGCTTGCCTGCTCCATGGATACCTTCTTGGACTCTTCCGCGATCCTGATCTTCTCTTTCTCGAAGTCTTCGTTCAGCTTTGCGATCTGGGCATCCAGATCCTTGATCTCAGCTTCTCTTGCCTTCTTGATCTTATCGGAATTGTTGAGGAGATCCTGTACTTCCTTGGCTTCTGCTACGAGCTCGTCTCTCTTTGCCATCGCTTCGCCGAATTCCTTCTCGACCTGGATGGCGAGCTGCTCTGTCTGCTGCTGTGTCTCCTTGAGGATACGCTCCTGCTCCTGCTTGGCGGCAAGGATCATCTCGTCGTGTTCCTTCTGTGACTTAGCCTTGGACTCCTTCTCCATGTTGTCGCACTGAGCCTTGATCTCGTCTCTTCTGGTCCTTACCGTCTCGAGATCGCTCCTGATACTCTCTACAGCCTGCTCAAGCGAGATCTTCTCGTCGAGCTTCTTCTTCTGTATTGTGGAAAACTCCGAATCAAGCTTAGCCTTCTCGGATTCAAACTTATCATGCAGTGTATCGTAATCGCGCTGTAGCTTCTCGATGGCTTCGATGATCCTCTTCTCTTCTTCGGATCTCTTGGCTTCTGCTCTGGCTATGTTCTCCTGAGCCTTCTTCTCCAGAATCTGCTTTGCTTCTGCCGAAGCTTCTTCGGTATTGCCTTGTGAAGCCTTCTGGAAATCGTACTTACACATCGAGCAACGAGCGACATTGTCTCCCATCATGACGCCGCATACAGGACACTTTTTCATAGTAATGAGTACTCCCTAAATTTCTTCTTTCTAACCATGGTCAGAATAATCACTCATGTATTATACTCCACCAGTCAAGGAAATATTAGATTTTTCTTACTTATTAAAATTAAAAAATTATGAATTTTACCCCATAAAATAGCCCTGCCGTTACTCTTATTTGTAATATTCGTCATTTGTTAGATTTTCCCCTACCTTTATAATCAGTAACAATAAGCAAATTAGGGGGGACTAACACATGTCAAAAGCCTTTAAGAAAGCGCTTTCCGCTATTCTGGGTCTGACTCTTTGCGCAGGTATGTGCGCATGCAATCAGCCGCAGCCCGGCACCTCTGCTTCAGGCGATCCCGATGCAAGCAGTGCTGTCGAAGCAAGCAGTGCTGATACTGATGCAGTATACGGAGGAGAAGCCGTAGTAGGTATTACTCAGGAGCCTTCTTCCTTCGATCCGCATATGGCAGTAGCTGCAGGAGATAAGGAACTCATCTTCAACATCTACGAAGGACTCTATAAGTTCGATTCAACAGGCACTCTTAATCCCTGCCTCGCCACAGACTGCGAGATCTCAGAAGATTCATCTGTCTATACTTTCACAATCAGAGAAGGTGTTACATTCCACAACGGCGACACTCTTGATGCTGACGATGTCGTTTATTCTCTGAAGCGTGCGGCAGGCCTTCTCGATTCACAGGACGGCACCGCGCTCGTAACAGAGCTCGACTGCATCAAGGATGTCGAGAAGAGCGACGACGGTAAGGTCGTAGTTACTCTCGAGTCCGGCAACAGCGAACTTCTCAGCTACTTCACGACAGGCATCATTCCCGACGGTTACGATAACTGCGAAGCTGCACCCGTAGGTACAGGTCCGTTCATGTTCGATTCCTATACTATCGGCGAGAACGTAACTCTCGTTAAGAACCCGAACTACTGGCAGGACGGTCTGCCCTATCTTGATACAGTTACATTCAAGATCTGCGCTGACATGGACTCCGGTCTCCTCGAGCTCCAGAACGGAAACATCGATATCTTCCCTTACCTTGATTCCGTACGTGCAGACCAGCTCGATCCCACACAGTTCACCATCGAGTCCAACGGCTCCAACATGGTCCAGATCTTCGCGCTCAACAATGCTGTTGCTCCTCTGGATGACGCACGCGTTCGTGAAGCTATCAACCTCGCCATCAACAGAGAGGACATCATCGAAGTAACCATGGGCGGCGCAGGCGTTGAGCTTACAACCGCAATGAGCCCTGCAATGGGATCTTATTACGATACTTCACTTGACGGAACATATACTCAGAACATCGACGAGGCAAAGGCTCTCCTTGCAGAGGCCGGCTATCCCGACGGATTCGAACTCACAGTTACCGTTCCTTCCAACTACCTCGTACACGTTAATACAGCAGTTGAACTCGCATCTGAGCTCTCTGCAGTAGGCATCGACCTCGAGATCGAGCAGGTAGACTGGGCAACATGGCTCGAGACTGTCTACACAAACCGCGAGTATGAGTCAACGGTCATCTGCCTCACAAGCGACTACGCTCCTTACGATGTACTGCAGCGCTATGCTTCTGATTCTTCCGACAACTTCATCAACTACTCCAACGCAGATGTTGATGCACTCCTTGCCGAGATCCCCACGCTTGCTGACGACAGCGCGAAAACAGAAGCTTACCACGACATCCTTAACATCATGGTGGAAGACAACGCTTCCTGCTACATCCAGGATCCGACAACACTCACGGCGGTATCCGTAAGACTTACCGGTTATAGCGTCTATCCGATGTACGTACAGGATATGTCACAGGTAAAAGTCGTAGAATAAGAGCAGACGATAAACAAAAACACAAACGGGCTGCCATATGGCGGCCCGTTATTCTATATGTATAATAGTACAAACATCTGGTAAGTAAGGAGGCCGGCAGGTTGTCACTGAACGCAAGACAGAATCTCAAATACGCAGGGCTTAAGTTCATCGAGCTTATTGCCACGCTGTTTGTTGTCTCGTTCCTGACCTTTGCGGCATTCTCCATAATCCCGGGCGATACGGCGCAGATAATGCTCGGACCCAATGCTTCACCCGAACAGGTCGCCAGGCTCAGAACGGAATTAGGTCTGGACCAGCCCCTCCCCGTGAGATACATCACTTGGGTCGCAGGCGCATTCACGGGCAACCTCGGCGACTCATCTTCATTCAAGGTTCCGGTCATAAGTCTTATCGCTCAGAGACTTCCGGTAACACTTGGAATGAGTGTCCTCGCACTCATCATGGTGATCGTGGTCTCATATCCGCTCTCGGTATTCTCAGCAAGACGCCCAGGCCGCATCGGAGATACGATCTGCTCGATATTAGGACATGTGCTCTTTGCAATCCCCCCGTTCGTACTGTCGCTGCTCCTGATCGTTCTGGCATCGGGAGTCCTTCACATATTTACCATGGGCAAATACGCTCCGCCGGAGAAAGGCTTCGGCAATTACATCGCAAGTCTTGCTCTGCCTGCATTTGCCATCGCACTTCCAAAGATAGCGATGACCTTCAAGTTCATGCGTTCCGCGATAATCGAACAGAATGCATCGGAGTATGTTAAGACCGAGCGCAGTCATGGACTGTCTGAAGCGAGGATCCTCTTAAGGCACGTCCTGCCCAATTCCAATGTGTCTTCCATCACGATAATAACTCTCGTCTTATCCGATATCTTAGGCGGAAGCCTGATCGTAGAACAGGTCTTCAATCTTCCCGGTCTGGGAAGGCTCCTGCTCACGGCGATAGACAGAAGAGATTTCCCGCTGATGTCCGGAATGATATTCTATCTGGCACTCATTACGGTCATCTTGTATTTTGTATCTGACATCCTGGCAAGCATCGCGGATCCGCGCATCAGGCTCAAGTAGGAGGAAACCATGCAGTCCAAAGCCTCCTCGTTCAGAGCTCGTACATTCTTCATCACAGGCGCGGTCTTCCTCGGGATCGTCCTGCTGGCGTTCGTGATGTCCCTTATCTGCTCACCCTACGATCCCAACGCAACCAACGCGAAAGATATCCTGCTCCCGCCTTCTTCGGCACACCTGTTCGGCACGGATAATTTCGGAAGAGATGTCTTCTCCAGGATACTGGACGCATCCAAATACACCATATTCATCTCGATCGCAGGCGTGGCGATAGCGCTCATCCTGGGAGTGCTGTCCGGACTTCCGGCTGGGTATTTCGGCGGGTTCCCGGACAGAGTGATAATGCTCTTCAACAACAGCATAATGTGCTTCCCGGGCATACTTCTTGCCCTCGTCGCGGTAGCGGTGTTCGGTCCGTCGATGTTCAACGTCGTGTGGGCGCTTGGACTTGTTTTCGCACCGACTTTTGCGAGAGTGTGCCGAGCCGGTGCGATGGAACTCAAGACGAGGGACTTCATAATGCATGCGAAGGTCATGCGCGTAAAGCCTGTCAGGATAATGTATTCGCACATACTGCCGAACCTGATGCCGCAGCTTCTTCCCGCGACGGTCATCGGTCTGGCGAACATGACGCTGTTCGAATCCGGAATGAGCTATCTGGGACTCGGAGTGCAGCCGCCGGATGCGAGCTTCGGCAAGATGCTCGCAGACTGCAAGGCATATGTGCTGACGGCTCCGTGGCTGGTCATTTTTCCTTCGCTCATGCTCATATTCTATATACTCGGACTTTACTTCCTGTCCGAAGGAATACGCGTATCGTATTCGGGAAGGAGTGATTCCTGATGCCCAGACATACGCACATAGTCAAAGTCCATCACTTATCCCTTGCCTTCCCGACCAGGCATGATCCTAACCCGGAGCCCGTGCTGAAGGATATTGATTTCGGTATAAGAGACGGTGAGATCTTAGGCCTCATAGGCAACTCGGGAAGCGGCAAGACCATGACCGCCATGGCCATCGCAGGCCTGCTTCCGGAAGGTGCGGTCATAACCGAAGGAAGTATCAAGTTTGCGGGCGAGGATCTCACTGCGATGAAGCCCCGCAGGAGAAGGCAGATGCTGGGCTCCAACATAGGCGTTATCTTCCAGGAACCCTCGACTGCGCTTGACCCGCTGATGAAGATAGGCACCAACCTTGATGAGATCCTTCTCACTCACGGTATGAAGGATAAGGCAGAGCGCAGGAAGCGCGTGCTCGAGATGCTCGGAACATGCGGCTTCGCAGATCCTGAAGAGATATATTCACGTTATCCGCACCAGCTGTCCGGAGGTCAGCGTCAGCGCGTCCTCATCGCAGGTGCCGCACTTCTCGAACCGAGACTTCTCATCTGCGATGAACCGACATCTTCACTCGATACGGTCACGACGATACAGATACTTAATCTCCTCAAGGAGATATGCCATAAGATGCACATGACAGTGCTATTCATCTCACACGATCTGTCAGCAGTCAGGAACTTCTGCGACCGCGTAATGGTAATGCGCGAAGGCGAGATCGTGGACAGGGATACGACGCAGGAGATGCTCCTTCATCCGAGGAGCGGTTATACCGCCGAGCTTCTCACCAACGCAAGACTCGATACGAGGATGCTCGGTCTCGAGCGCGCAACTGTCGATTACTCGGCAAGCCCTGTGCTGGTCGCCAGGGACATCACCGCACGCTACGACAATTCTTCTTCGAATGTCCTTAAGGGTGCGAGCCTCGAGATATATCCGCGCGAGATGCTCGGTCTCATCGGAAGCTCCGGATGCGGCAAGACCACATTGGTCAAGACTCTTCTCGGACTGATGCCGCACGGAGGCAGCATAACGTGTAACGACAAACAGACGGGCGCGGTATTCCAGGATCCCGTGTCCTGTCTTAACCCGGCGCACACAATAGAATGGCATCTGCTGGAACCGTTAAGGGCAGCAGGAATAAAGCTCACAAAGGAAGACCGCAGGAAACGTGTCGAGAGCGCACTGCAGGATGTCGGAATGTCACCCGAGTATCTCTCGCGTAAACCGCGTCAGTTATCCGGAGGTCAGCGTCAGCGCATAGCCATTGCGATGAGTCTTATCTTAGAGCCTTCACTTATTGTCGCGGACGAGCCGTTCTCTTCGCTCGATTCAAGTTCGGCTTCCGAGATCCTTAAGCTCCTTACCGACATCAACCGTGAGCGCGGCACATCGTTCCTTCTTATCACGCACAACATCCACATCGTGCGTCAGATCTGTCCGCGCGTAATCGTTATGGACAAAGGCTCCGTCTGCGAAGAAGGTCTTACTTCAGAAGTCCTGTCAGATCCCAAGTCCGATGCTGCCAGGAAGCTCCTTCACGCCGAATCTGTCCTTCACGGAGAGAATTTTACTGAATAAGAAAGACCGCTCCGGTTATGGAGCGGCCTATCTCAAGGGTGATCTATATAAAGT
>R26__coassemble_566_pt1 | contig 22332 bp, 18 predicted proteins | sample R26__metabat2_low_PE_020 | metagenome-assembled genome bin R26
CAGTCAGGTCGATACTCATTATGGATGTCGCCTTGCCGTTGTCGTAGGCATCTATTACCGGGAATGTTTTCGGGAGGTTGCCCCCGTATTGATCCCGGAAATAGTCCCCGCGCGTGAAGTTGTCCTCGCTCCAGATATCGCTCTCCTTCTTCTGTTCGTCTGATGCCAGAAGGAACAGGTCTCCCTTGCCGTAGATGGGGATAACGTTGTAAATGCTGCGCTCGCACCTTCCGGCCAAAGTCAGCACCGAATAAGTCGTGCACACTTCGATAATGCTCTTCTGAGTACTGACCTCAAAGGTCACGTTGATATCGTCAGGCATCATGAAGTCCGATCCGCCGTTACGGCTAATGTATCCTTCGGCTATGTCATTGGCCATATAGCCTCCGAGAGCGCCATCGAGCACCATTTCCTCTATCATATAGCCCGAAGCCATGTCTGCTCCCGTAATGAACTTTGCCACCTGGCTTATGGCATCACCCCCACTTATGCCGTCGATCTCTATATCGGGAAAAGCATTGACTGCAGTGGATATAATATCCGATGCTGTTATAGCCAGAGGGCAGATCATGGCGACTTTCTCACAGGTCTGCTCCTGGGCACGCCTCATCAGTATGTCTGTCCTGTAGATGTTGATAACGCTGATCATAGATGCGAGAAAGACCAGAACGACCGTAAAGGCTATCGAAGATTCGATCGTAACGGAACCACGTTTGTTAATCATGAACACACCCCCTATTCATACAGCAGATAGCATTTCTCCTGCGAGTACTCCTGGCCTCTGTATACGCCTGCCGCTCCGACACCCGTATACAGCTCACCGTAGTCTCTCTGAAGGACTTCAAGCATCCTCGAAAGCATGGCATCGTCAAAAGTCAGACACATCAGCAGGAACAGGAAATCCCTGTATCCGACGTAGACAAGCTCCATTCCGTCCATCTTGATCAGCGGGAAAGTCTCGCCGTTGAGCACATCTATCAGAGCAGAGACACTCTCTGCGGCACTCTTGATGAGTATCATGACAGTCGTAAGTATCTCGGGATCGATATAGACAATTCCTTCGGAGATAACCAGCACAACTGCCGATATCGTTGCCGAGATCCCAGTAAGAGTTGCCTGAAGCTCGGGATCAGCAAAGTTCTCTGCTGCCCTTACGGCAAGCATCACGGCAAATATCAGTGCTGAGACTTCCGCGACCCCGACTCTGCCGTCCATACCGCACATGATGTATTCGGCATCGAGCATATTGCCGCCATGGATATCGGAGAACATGGTCCCGTTGATAGAGCAGTCAGTATCGTTTGAGAGCACGCAGTCAAAGTTATTGGCCGCATAATAGGCGCAGGCAGGATGGAAAGCCACGGTCATCAAGGTGTCAGTAAGACCGTACTGTACATCCATCAGCGTATCCGCACCGTCAAGAAGCGAACTCATATCCGTCAGATCGATGCCTATGTCCAGATCTTCCAGATCGTTGTCAGCCATATCAACTGACTTCTTGAACTTTGCAAAATCGATCATCTCCTGACGATAGTCTTCAGAAGCAATATCTTCGTCCACCTCAGAAGCATCGGCAAACCAGCTCGCTATGCTTGAAGCTCCGGACAACAGGTCTTCCAGATAGCCGGCCGCTTCGCTTGATGTAAACTGCTGAAGTGTCTCGAGGATATCTCCGAAGCCCGTATAATCAATTACGCCCTGAAGCTGTGCAAAGGCATTCTCGAACCATATTCCTCCAGCCCTGTTGGCGTAATATACCGTTATGGCAGCCCGCAGGTCTTCTACGCTGAGAGCCTTAACGCCGTATACTTCGATATCAGAATCTCCCGTGTATCCGTGAGTTGATATGGCCTTTTGGAACACTTCGTCATCCACATCGTTAAGCGTCACAGCGTATATGCCGTATGTGTCAAAGAGCTGCCTGTCATACTCTGCAAGGATTGTCTCCACTTCAGCTCTCAGTGCACTGTTGAAGGCCATCCGGTAATCGAGGTCCCAGATGAACATGACGAAGGTACATTCGATCAGGATCAGTGCTGACAGGATTATTGCGAGGAATATGGTCATGGCGCCCTTTTTGTTATTGTTCAGTCTCTTCATCACTGCCACCTCCTCCGGCTATGGTCCCGTATATGATGCGGTAGTTGTCAGATATCCCCGTAAGATAAGTGCAGAGCTTCTCGGGAGAAGTATTGTATGAATCACTTCCGCCTATGGTCCTGCTGTACATAAGGGCGCTGTCATCGATAAAAAATCTTATCTCCTCTCCCCCTGCCTTAACGTCTTCTAAGGATTGCAGGGCAAGTTCTTCCGGACACACGATAAGGAATGTCAGGAATGTAATGATCACGGTAAATGCGATCGCAGTCTCCAGTGTTGACATATCAGTCACCTCCTTTTGGAGATAATCTTACTATGCAAACACCCCCTAAAAACCCGACAAAAACCGACAAAAACCGACAAAAAAAGGCGCCCTCAAAGGACGCCTCAAAAGCCTTGTAAGGCTTGTGTTTATTGAGTTTGCGAGATCACTGTCTGAGCTTTGCTCCGAGTTTGGACTCGAGCTTGCTGATGATGGAATCGATATCGTTCTTGATATCGTCATCAGACAGAGTCTTATCGTCAGCTCTGAAAGACAGCGAGATGGCAACTGACTTCAGACCTTCACCGAGCTTATCGCCGGTATATACGTCGAACATCTTAACATCGCGCAGATACTTGCCGCCTGCAGACTTTGCAGTCTTGATGATATCGGCAACAGTAACATGGCTCTCAGTCGTAACTGCGAGGTCTCTGGAGATGCCCGGGAACTTAGGCAGCTGTTTGTATACCCTGTCCTTCTTGGAAGCTGCTACGAGCTGAGGAACATAGATCTCGAAAGCGCATGTCTCGGAAGGAGTCTCGAATCCTGCGGCAACATCAGGATGAATGATGCCGAGCTTGCCGCACACCTTGCCGTTAACGATGATGTTGGCGGTGCGTCCGGGATGGAATACCGGATCATCAGTAAGAGGCTCAAAACCGTAAGATCTGATACCGAGCACCTTGAAGAGCTCTTCTATGGAAGCCTTCGTGTCATAGAACAGCGCAGCGCCGTCCTTGGTGCCGTATGCAAAACCTGCAAGCGTTCTTCTCTCTTCAGGAAGCTCACCTTCAACTCCTGAAGGCAGATAAACATATGCCACCTCGAAAACCTTCGCCTCACCGACGCCTCTGCTGTAATTTCTTGCAGCGATCTTCAGCATCGAAGGAAGCATGGTAGTTCTCATGACAGATGTATCGTCTCCGAGCGGGTTGGAGATCTTAAGCTGGTTACGGAGGATGCTGTCTTCTGCAACCATAAGCTTATCGAGGTCTGAAGGTGACTCGAATGAATATGTGATAGCTTCATAGAATCCGCAGTAAACGAGAGTGTCACGGATCTTCTCAACGATCTTCTGCTCGTTGGTGCGTCCGCCCAGTGTCGTCTCCTTACCTGACAGGAGTGTGGGCTCGATCTTGTTGTAGCCGTAGAATCTTGCAACTTCCTCGGAGATATCAGCCTCAGACTCGAGGTCAGGCCTGTATGTGGGAGGAACGATGACTTCTACGCCGTTCTCCTGAACAAACGAGCAACCGAGCTTTGCAAGGATATCTCTCATGAACTCTTCACTCGCCTCGATACCAAGGAAGCTGTTGATCTTTGAGGGGCTGAACGGGATGTGCTTTACTTCGCGTTTGGTCGGATAGCAGTCTACGACACCCTTGGATACCTTGCCGCATCCGAGGAGTTCAACGAGCTCACAGGCCCTGTCCAAAGCCCTGAGGGCATTCTCGGGATCGAGACCCTTCTCATATCTGGAGGAAGCCTCTGTACGGAGTCCGTTGCTGACTGCGGTCCTTCTTACGGATACTGCATTGAATACTGCAGATTCGAACAGGATCGTGGTAGTCTCGGGAAGTACTTCCGAGTTCTCGCCGCCCATAACGCCTGCGATGGCACATGCTTTCTCTTCATCAGCGATAACGAGCATTGAGCTGTCGAGCTTGTGATCGTTGCCGTCAAGTGTCTTGATGACTTCGCCGTCAGCTGCTCTTCTTACGATGATGTGCTTGCCTGCAAGATAGTTCAGGTCAAAAGCATGCATCGGCTGACCGAGCTCAAGACATACATAGTTTGTGATATCAACGATATTGTTGATGGGTCTCATTCCTGCTTCGGTAAGCCTCTCAGCCATCCATGCGGGAGAAGGACCGATCTTAACATCCTCTACGAGTCTTCCTGTGTAACGGTAGCAGAGATCGGGAGCATCTATCTGAAGCTTGACCACATCAGCGGTATCAAGTGCACCTTCCTGCTTGATGGAAGGTGTGCAGGGCTTGAATTCCTTTCCGATGGAAAGCGCTGCTTCTCTTCCGAGGCCTTCGATGGAGAAGCAGTCAGGCCTGTTGGATGTGATCTCAAAGTCGATCGTTGTGTTGCCGAGACCGAGGAGCTCCTTGATATCAACACCAAGAGGAGTATCCTGGGGCATATTCCAGAGACCGTATTCTTCTGCGCCGGGATGGCCTTCTGCAGGAACATTGAGCTCTTCAGCAGAGCAGCACATACCGCAGCTCTCAACGCCTCTTAACTTGCCCTTCTTGATGTGAACTCCGCCGGGAAGGCTGGCGCCTATAACTGCAACGGGGCAGATCATTCCGACATATACGTTCGGAGCTCCGCAGACGATCTGAAGGTCTCTGCCGAGATCGTCCCTTCCTGTATCGACCTTAAGAACATGAAGGTGATCTGAATCAGGATGGTCAGCCATCTCGAGGACCTTGCCTGTGTATACTCCGTTGATGTCATCTCCGGAAGTGATGAGTTCCTCTACCTTGGAACCCGTCATTGTCATCGCATCACCCAGTTCCTTGGGTTCAACATCTATATCCGTAAAATCTTTAAGCCAGATTATCGGTGCTTTCATTGCTGTTTGCCTGCCTTTCCTTACTTGAACTGCTCTAAGAATCTGACATCGTTCTCATACAGAAGTCTGATGTCATCGATTCCGTATCTTCCCATTGCGGTTCTCTCTACGCCGATTCCGAAAGCAAATCCGCTGTAAACCTCGGGATCGATACCGCAGTTCTGAAGAACCTCAGGGTGAACCATGCCTGCGCCGAGAACTTCGATCCAGCCCTCGCCCTTGCAGACGTTGCAGCCCTTGCCGCCGCACTTCCAGCATGTGAGGTCAACCTCAACGGAAGGCTCTGTAAACGGGAAGTGATGAGGTCTTAATCTGATCTCCGTGTTCTCGCCGAAGAGCTTCTTTGCAAAGAGTCTTAAGGAACCTACGAGGTCACCCATAGTAACTCCCTTGTCTACGACCAGACCTTCGATCTGATGGAAGACGGGAGAATGGGTGGCATCGAGTGCATCCGAACGGTATACCTTACCGGGGCAGATCACCTTGAGAGGCGGCTTCTGCTGCTCCATGACACGGATCTGCATACCGGAAGTCTGTGTCCTGAGGAGGACCTTATCGTTGAAATAGAACGTATCCTGCGTATCTCTTGCGGGGTGTCCCTCAGGTATCCTGAGAAGCTCGAAATTATACTTGTCGTACTCTACCTCAGGACCTTCGGCGATGGAATATCCGAGACCCAGGAAGATATCGCAGATCTCATTGATCGCCATGTTCAGAGGATGACGTGAACCTGCACCCTTCTTATCAGAAGGAATGGTTACATCGATAACTTCTCTTCTGAGCTTGTGGCCCTTCTCCTCTTCCTTGATCTTGGCAACGATCTCTTCGAGTCTTGATTCCATGTGGGAACGGACATCGTTGGCGATCTTGCCGATAACGGGACGCTCTTCAGCCGTAAGGCCGCCCATGCCCTTGAGGACCTGTGTAAGCTGTCCCTTCTTGCCGAGGAATGAGACTCTGAGCTGCTCGGCAGCCTGAGAGTCAGATACCTGCTCCAATGCTTTATCAAATTCCTCGCGAATAGAATTCAAGGATTCTTTGATATCACTCATATTGCAACCTCCCGTAAGGGTTATTTTTCACAAACGGGACTATTTTAGCATAATATAAAATAAATGCGCGGGTTTTACGCAAAATAAGGGTTAGATTTGATCTCTTCTGCGATAGTGGAAGCAGGACCGTGTCCCGGATAGATGGGCAGATTCCTCTCGAGTTGTTTGATAGTCTTTACGGATTCGGATAATTCTTCGTAAGAACCGCCCTTAAAATCAGTTCTGCCGACAGAGCCCGCAAACACCGTATCTCCGGTAAACAGAGCGCTCTCGCCTCCTGCATTGAACAGATAGCAGACAGAGCCCTTCGTATGGCCGGGTGTGGCAATGACCGTGATCTCGGTCTGCCCTATCGTTATCGTTCCTTCAGCAGCCGTAAATCTGTTCTCATAGAGAACGTCTCCGTCTATCAGAGCAGAACAGTTGCCGAGAGCATCCGCAAGCAGCGGGAAATCCCTGGAAGACATGTAGAAAGGCACATCGGGAAGCTTATCGCGCCATTCATCGGCACAACTGATATGGTCATGGTGGCAATGCGTTGCAAATACGGCCCTGACAGAGCTTAAATCGAAGCCTTCTACAATGCCCGGAACCCTGGAATATGACACACTGGGATCGACGATGAATGTATCAGCGCCAATGGTTATGACATACATGTTGGAAGATAAGGGACCGTAGGGAATCCGGAAGATCTTCATCTTATCAGATTGCACCCTGAGAATACTCATTATTGGTCCACTCACGGTAATCGAGAGAACCTGCATCGACGGCTGTGATCAGGATCTCAGCCGAAGCAATATTCGTGGCATAAGGGATGGTATTCTGGTCGCATACATCGAGGAGTTCAGCAGGATTAGAACCTTCCTTGGCAATACCGTCGCGAAGGTAGATAACGCAGTCGATACCGTTGAACTTGGCCCTGGATGCCAGCTGTTCAAAGCCGGAAGAATAATCTACGGACAGACCTGATACATCAAGATCTGCCGAAGCCTTGAGGAGCTTTGCCGTATTGTAGACGGATATCAGCTGATGCTTCTCCAGCAATGCCTTATAGGCAATGCAGAAGTTGACAAGAAGTTCGGACTTCCTGTTATCGGCCATCAAAACTATCTTCATCCAAGATACCCCAACTTAATATTCATGTAAAAATCTTACAGCAATTCGGAAATGTCTACAATTTATCATTGATACAAAAGTCGTATTCAAAAATTGTCTTTTTGACAAGTTGTCAGTCTGCTTCAGGATCAACGCTCGGGATATAGTCTCCGATAATGGGATTAACATTGAATACATCGACTGAATTGTCGTACTGAGAGCCGAAATACGCCGCCAGGAGCTTCTTGGCGATGACTGTCGTCGAAGAACCCCACTCACCTTTCTCTACAACGAGAGCGATCGCTACCTGCGGATCATCCTTAGGCGCATAGCAGATGAACAGACCGTTGGAGTACTCTTTACGGAGTTCCTCATATCCGGTCTCGGCCGTACCCGTCTTACAGACGATCTCGATCGGGAAGTTCTCGAACTGTGTCTGAGCGGTACTGCTCCACTTGTAAGTACCGGTAACAACGCATCTCATGGCATTTCTTACCGCTTCGATATTGGCTTCATCGATACCGAGATCGACTGCTTCCGTCTGACCCTGGTAGAGTATCGAACCGTCAGAAGCTACAACGCTGTCGATAACATAAGGCGTTACGAGCTTATTGGTGGCAATGGCAGCGGTATATCTGCAGAGCTGCATGATGGTAAAACAGTCATCGAACTGTCCGATGGCAGCCTGGGCCGTATTCGAAGGGAACCAGATCTTGTCGTATTCGGACTCGTGAAGGAGTCTCTTGGTCTCACGGCTGGACATAACGCCAGATATCTCACCGGGAAGATCGATTCCCGACTTAACGCCGAGACCGAACTTATAGGCCATCTCGGAGATGTCATCGATACCCGTGTCTACGCCGAGGAGCATGAAGTAGATATTGCAGGATGTAGCCATGGCGCTGTTGAGATCGAGCGGGCCGTGTCCGCCTTCCTTGAACTCGAGGCATTTGAATATCCATCCGCCGATATCGATAGGGCTCGTACAGACGTAAGTATTGTAATTCGGGGTGATGATGCCGTTCTCAAGGGCCGCCAGAGCCGTAATCGGCTTGAATGTCGACCCCGGAGCGTACATTGACATTATAGCTCTGTTCCACAGCGGGAGGTCGGCAGCCGTGATGTCCTCGTACTCGTCGATACCAAGGTAATATTTAACCTGCTCTGCGGCCTGCTCGTCGCCGTAATTGGCAAGGATGAAGTCGTTCGGGTCGTAGTTCGGATAAGAGCCCATGGCCAGGATAGCGCCGGTATTAACGTCCATCATGACGAAAGCGCCCGCACTCGCCGTTGCATACCCCTTCTGTTCAAGGGCTTCTGCGGCCTGAGCTTCGTTGATATAGTCTTTAAGCGCTTCCGTGCCTACTTCCTGAAGCTTGGAGTCGATCGTGAGATTGACTGTCGCACCGGCTTCCGGAGCCACGCCGTAATTGGAAGATACAAAGAAACCCTCTTCCCCGTTCGCAGTCCAGACATTATAAGGCGAGATACCGCTCGATCCGTGCAGATACCTCTCCATCTGCGATTCAACGCCGGATTTACCGACCATGTCGTTACTCGTATAGCCGAACTGCGCCAGAGTCGTATAGGATTCCTGTGAGATCTTACCGACATATCCCAATACATGGCAGCAATAGAGAGCTTCCGGGGAATATGTCCTTGCATATTCGCACCCGGTAACTATGCCCATAAAGTGATAATTCTGTTCGTTGAGAATGGTTATGAGCTCATCGGGCACATCAGTGGCGATCGTGACCGGAGTACCCTTAAGGAACGACCAGTTATCCTGGAATATCTGGTATCTGATCCTTATGATCCGGTATGCCTCATCGTCTGTATAGCTTGTATCAAGCCCGAACTTCTGCCTGAGATAGAGGAAAAAGACTTCCGGATCGGTCTTAACGTAATTATCCGTAAATGTGACTATTACTCCCTGTGAATAGTCTTCAAGTGCGAACAGATTGGTATCACTCTGCCAGAGCCTTATCTTCTCTTCATCCTGTATGAACTGCGGCTCCGGATCCATTACAAAGTACTGGTCAAGACCGCTTACGCTTATGCAGTAGTATTCATCAAACAGGTAGCTGAGCTCGAGACAAAGCTCATTGAGTTCATCGTCTTCAAGATAAGCGTTGGCCAGCATGACCGTGTTGTATTTGACCGTAGATGCCAGAACCACGCCGTTACAGTCGACAATATCGCCTCTCGGAGCCTGGCTGACATATTCCCTTGCTATACCCGAAGAACTCTCAGAGATGGTGTTTTGATAGTTGGAGAACTGAAGTCTGACGGTCATGACAAGGATTATCACGCCGAATACGCTGAAAAGCGAAGCAAGGACGAGATATCTGTTTGTAACTATGCTTTTAAGGAAAGGAAAGAAACCTTCCTTCTTATCTTCACCGGAAACGGGATTCCGGTCAAAAGCACCGTAATCACCGTTTTTCAGATCCGAAACCATGAGTTCTCTCCATATGATTCAATTACATCATCATCTTTATTCGTAACGGAACCGAGCTTATACGGTCCGAGGAATCTGAGCAGCAACAATAAAGGCAGTGCCGCAATGACATTGAGCAGCAGCTGGGGAAGGATCGAATCAAGGAGCATCTCCCTCAGGCCTATGCTGTAAAAACCGTTGCCGAGGACCTTGATCCAGAAGAACGATACGATATGCCCTATCACTTTGTAGATCAGCGTAGCAGCGGCAACAGCAAGGAATGCAAAAGGTATGCTCCTGTGGAGCTTCTTGGTAAAGAAAGCGGAACCGAAAGCTCCCGCCAGAAAAAGCACGAGTGCTCCGATACCGACAGTAACCTGAACTTTGCCGTCCAGACCTACTACGGCAGGCGAAGAGAAGCAGTCCCTTACGATGCCGGTCAGGATACCGATTATCGCGCCGTCGGCAAACCCGAAGAAGTATCCCGTTAGCACGACGAAAACAAACATCAGATCGGCTATCTGCCCCCTGAAACTGATCGCATCAGGGAAAGACACCTGAAGGCTTGCAAACAAAAGGATATATACCGTATAGAGGATTACCTTCCTGATGGTAATGTTCATTGACATCAGTTGCCTTCTTCCGTGCCGGCATCGGCAGCTTCAGTCTCTGCACCTTCCTCAACATAAGGGATCATAACGAAAACATCCTCGAGATCCTTGATATCCGTATAAGGCTGCAGCGTGGCAGTTACCTGTAACGGGTTCGAATCATCAACTTCAACTATCGTTCCTACAGGGATACCTTCAGGGAAAAGACCGCCGTCACCGGATGTAACTATCTCAGTACCGGGTTCAAGGACAGCCTTGTCAGCGATGTTCGTTACTATGCAAAGGCCTGAATTCTTGAGCGAAGCGTCTCCGCTTACGAGCATAGAGGCACCGTTGACCTCGTTGACCTTGCAGGCAACCGAGAAACCTTCGTGAACGAGCGGAAGGATCTTGGAATTCGAATCAGAGATCTCGATAACGCGGCCTACCAGGTTCATGTTGACGTCAACTACCGGGTAAGATTCACCCTCCTCAACAGAGATACCATCGGTCTTACCCGCGGCTATCGTGATTACCGAGAACCACTCATCGGCTTCTCTTGAGATGATGGATGCACCGTAGATATCGTAATTACTGAATGTATCACGTATATGGAAAGCTTCCTTAAGCTCTTCGTATCTTATGGCAGCTTCCTCATTCTGGGTAAGCTGATACTGAAGATCGGCAATCTGATCCTTAAGATCCTCATTCTCCTGCCTTATAGCCATACCGTCCGTAAGCGCAGCCCAGAAGTCAGACAGGGTATCACCTGCCGACTTAACAAAAGCCTGCACAGGAGTAGCTATGGCAGCAAACGGGACTTTAAGGAATCCGAGAGGACTGCCGGGAATAAGGCTAAGAACGACTCCTGCGATCAACAGAAGTGATGTCGCAGCAACTATGAACCATTTTGCCGTTAAGATCTTCTTCAAAACAGCTCACACCGCCTTACTGATCAGCCTCTTTTACCGCAGCAATTCTTATACTTCTTTCCTGAACCGCAAGGGCAGGGATCGTTTCTGCCGATCTTATCGGAATGAGCGATGTTGGCATCACGATACTCTCTGGTGATCTCAGCCATCTTCTCATCAGAAAGGATGGTCTTCCAGAAAGGGATCTTGTAGAGCCAGTCAGCCTTGGCATCTCTCATGTTGTAATAGAGCTTCTCATAATCGATAACGAGCTTGATGTCCGTATCATCGACAACGGCCTCAAGATCGAGATCGTCAGCATTTGTAAGGCTGGACTTGATACCGTCGAGGAAACCTACGAAGATATCCATCGTATCGTCTGTAAAGCCGAGCTTGAGAGCCATATCCTTAGCCTTGCCCTCAAGGAAGCTCTGGTTATCGGGATAAGCAGAGAGAATGATCTCGTAAGCATTCTTCTCCATAGCGTAATAACGCTTAACATATTCAATATATGCCTGCTGATTGGAATTGTCTTCGGATAACTCCATCCATGTCTTGTAATAACTCATATTAATCTCCTCCGTTATATCAAAGCCTGTCACTGACAGCTGTTAAGAACTCTTCCGTGTTTACGATCTTCTTATCGGGATTATCAAGAAGCGATGTAAGATCACCTGTAATTATACCCGATTCGATCGTGGCAATTGCGGCATTCTCGAGACGGTCAGCAAAATCAACAAGATCGCCGAGTCCGTCGAGCTCGCCCCTCTTGCGGAGCGCACCGCTCCATGCAAAGAGAGTTGCCATGGGGTTGGTGGATGTTTTCTCGCCCTTGAGATATCTGTAATAGTGTCTCGTAACGGTGCCGTGTGCAGCCTCATACTCGTAGATACCGTCAGGTGATACGAGTACTGATGTCATCATGGCAAGTGAACCGGAAGCGGAAGCAAGCATGTCGCTCATTACATCGCCGTCATAGTTCTTGCATGCCCATACAAAACCGCCCTCGGAACGCATAACTCTCGCTACTGCGTCATCGATAAGCGTATAGAAGTATGTGATGCCTGCCTCTTCGAACTTTGCCTTGTACTCATTCTCGTAGATCTCGGCAAATACGTCCTTGAAGCGGTGGTCATATGTCTTGGAGATAGTGTCCTTGGTAGCAAACCACAGATCCTGCTTGATGCTGAGCGCATAATTGAAGCATGCTCTTGCAAAAGCACCAATGGACTTGTCTGTGTTGTACATACCCTGGAGAACGCCCGGATCAGTGTACTCAAAAACTGTCCTGCTCTCTTTCCTTCCGTCAGGATAAGTAACTACGAGCTCTGCCCTTGCAGCGCCCTCTACCCTGATCTCTGTGTTCTTATATACATCGCCGTAAGCGTGACGTGCGATCGTAATAGGCTTCTTCCAGCACGAAACAAACGGCTTGATGCCGTCAATGAGGATCGGAGCTCTGAATACGGTACCGTCGAGCATTGCCCTGATGGTTCCGTTGGGGCTCTTCCACATCTGTGTCAGGTTGTACTCTGTCATACGCTGAGCATTCGGAGTAATGGTGGCGCACTTAACGGCAACACCGAGTTCCTTTGTCTTCTCAGCCGCATCGATCGTTACCTGATCTTTGGTAGCTTCCCTGTTCTCGAGTCCGAGATCAAAATACTCTGTCTTAAGATCAACATAGGGATCGATAACGATATCCTTGATCTGCTTCCAGATTATCCTGGTCATCTCATCGCCGTCCATCTCGACGAGCGGTGTTTTCATTGCAATCTTAGCCATGCTATATTTTCTCCATTATTAGAATAACCAAACAATTTTAAGTCATCGGCTCGATATTGTCAAATCGCTTCAGGCTTTTGCCGACGCTTTGACGATCAGCATCTCGAGCGAAGTGCGTTCATCTATCAGCCCGTGCTTGACGTCACTGTCAGCCTTAACGGCATCAAGATACAGTCCGAGAAGCCTTTCCATGGTAAATCCCCTCGCCTGTCTTATGAGCTTCTCGGCAACAAAATCCATCACTCCGAGCCTTGAGGACAGTTCTCTCTTGTCCGTGATCTCCTTGGCGCTGATCATCCTCTTGAGGTGATTCATGAACGTTACCCTGATGACTATCAGCGGCTGTCTGGTAACGATCAGCGTATTGAGCGTATCAAGCGCAGCCTCGGCCCTTCCCGTACCGCAGGCATCCATAATGCTGAACACCTTGCCGCTCAGATCAGGCGGGCAGCAGCGCTCGACGATATCCATATCCACAGAGGTGATGTTCTCACCCTTGCAATATAGTGTCATCTTCTCTATCTCGTTGGCGAGCATATTAAGCGAGAGTCCGCCGCGTATAGCCATGGAAGCAGCGGCTTCCGTGGTTATGCCTATACCTGCCTTTCCAAGACGCTTGGCGATCCATTCAGCAAGCTGCTCTTCGGTCATCTGTGAGCACTGGCAGACTATGCCTTTGCCGAGGAACTCCTTGAAGGGTTTTCTCCTGCAGTCCATATCCTCTTCAAGGAACAGGAGAATGGTTGAATCCGGGACGTTGCTGATAAGATCGATGAACTTATCGGAAGCATCACCGGAGAACAGGCCGGACTTACGGACTATGACAAGCTTCTTCCTGGACAGCCACGGAGGAGAAGCGAGCATCTCTTCGACTGTATCTATGCTTATCTTCGTGCCCGTCCTGCCGTCGAGACAGCAGACATCCATCTGTTCGGAACCGGGTTCTATGTACATCTTCTTAAGAACATTTACGGCACTGTCAAAGAAATACGTCTCTTCACCGTACAAAAGGACAAGACGCATACTGCCCGGATCAGTCTTGAGCTTACCGAAGAAATCTTTACTTGTAAGCACTCCCTTGGGAGGACCCTTTTGCTTTGCCATCTTAACCGCCGTAATAGAGATCTAAATCGACCGGACCGTCTATACCGTCTATCGTACCATAGCAGTTGGTCTGCCACATAATATAATCGCCTTCATATGAAGTCTGATCCGTATAATGCGCGAGCCAGACAGTCTCATTTGCAGCAGGCTTCCAGATCGCTTCAAGATAGTACTTGCTCGAATAGAGCATGCCTTCATATCCGTACTTAGACAGCTCATCCTTGAAGACCTGATAGAGTTCCCTGAGGTCTGCCATACTGAGATTATACTGCTGGAAATTAGAGAACCGCTCCCAGTCAAAAACGACTGGGAAATCAAGCTGCTCTCCGTTCAGGAGTTCACACAGGGCATCAGTCTGCTCCCTGACGAGCTCCTCGGTGTTGGCAAAGGTGTAGATATATACTCCGACCTTAAGGCCTGCCGCCTTGGCATTTGTCAGGTTCTGCTCGAACTTCTCATCTATGATGAGCTCGCCCTTATAGTAGACCATCGCCCTTAAGATAACGAAGTCACAGCCTGCCGCCTTCACCTTCTCGAAATCAACATCTCCCTGATACTTGGAGATGTCTATGCCGTACACAGCGCCTTCTCCTGCGTAATCAGCCATGAATTCGTCGAATTCGTAGTAATCGGGCTCCGGCTCAGGTCCGGGGTCGGTCTCACCCGTCGGTTCGACAGGCTCATATACAGTTACATTAATATCCTTAACAGTCGTATTGCCCGCATCATCGGTAAGCGTAACGGTGATTGGATAAGAGCCGGTTACCGCAGTATCGACTTCACCTTCTACGGTCATGTCGACCGTGCTGTCCAGATCATCGATGTAACTCAGGTAATCACCGACCACAAACTCGGAATCGGCTTCAATGTTCAGCGAATCCGGTGCTTCGAGCCACATGGGCGCAGTAGTATCTTCTTCCGGGACAGTCTCCGAAGTCATGACCTGAGCATGCGGAGTATTGATGTCAGACGTCTCGCTCTGTGTCGTTGTAACTTCAGAAGCGGCATCCGTGGAAGATTCAGCCTCAGGCTCTTTATTATCAGGTGCTGCAACGCATGAAGCTGCCAAGACGGCAGACAGCATAACGGCAGCAAGTGCATTATATTTTCTAGAGATCATACAGATCCTCCTCGCAGACTAGTATATCAAAGATGGTATTTTTTGCCGTGCGAATTTGAGGTAATTATCCGAGCGATATGACCACGGCACCTTCGAGGTCTGTCCTGAAGATACTGCACCCCGCTATTTCAAGCCTGGCGAGGCATTCAGAAGTCGGATGCCCGTAGTAATTGTTCCTGCCTACCGATATGACTGCAGTCTCAGGGGACACTGCATCGAGGAAAGTGTCCGAAGTGGAGTATTTCGAGCCGTGATGTGCGACCTTGAGCACGTCACAGTCCGGAAGAACGCCGGACAGAACGAGTTGTTCCTCCGTCTCCATCCCGATGTCCCCGGTAAAAAGGACCGTCTCCCCGCCCGCCTCGAGCGTCATGACCAGACAGTCCTCATTGCCGCCTCCTTCGGCACGGACGGGAGCGATTATCTTCAGCAACACGTCCGAATCAAGTTCGAATTCATCTCCGGCACCGACTGTATCCACGCAGCCTTCAAGGAATCCATCTTCAAGCTCTTCCGGGAATCCGACAGCATCAAAAAGGTCTTCCACATCCGCATCTCTGCCGCTGAAACCGGAATATAACGTCTTAATGCGGCCCTGCTCATACAATGCTATGATCCCTCCTGCATGATCCGCATCCCAGTGGCTCATGAATGCATAATCGACGGCCGCTATACCGTAATAGTCGAGAATGTCCCTGACAGTTACTTCGCCTTCTTCATACACACCAGCATCTATCAGGCATGTCTTGTCATCAGTGATTATCAGGCAGCAGTCTCCCTGCCCCACATCGGCGAAAATTACCTGAGCCGCAGGTCTGAACAGATACCCGGCCGCTTTAACGCCAAGGCAAAGGGCAATGATAAGACACACCGGACCGGTCAGATGCCTCCTGGCAAAACATTGCGGAAGAAGCATCAGCAGAACCAGTATGCATACGGCAGTCAACAGGCCTTCGGGCTTCGCTGATCCGATACCAGCGGAAGTAACGGCAGCAGCGCCCATTGTCGTAGTTCTTTCCAGGAGTTTCAGACAGAATATCGCAGGCGTATTGATGCCAAGAGCAAAGCCTGGTATGAGGAACATGCAAGCTGTCTGTACTATAAGAGAACAAAAGATCTGTACAGCAAGGACGAACGGATGAAGTCTGATGCCCGTAACAGCGCAAAATGGCAGCATGGCGACCGTTACAGTCAGAGCAGGCGCGATAAGACCGGCAAAAGTCTCGTTCATGCCGATCCCTGTAAGCTTATCCTGCACTGAAGACAGATATAACAGTATCGCACAAGCAGCGGCAAAGCTTAATTGGAATCCGGTCCCCATGGCCGCAAAAGGGTCTGCGATAAGCATTATGAGCACCGCAAGGCTCATCCCCGAAGGCCCGTCCCTTGATGCAAAAGAACATGCGCTCATGATAAATGCCCTCGTAACGGAATCACTCCACCCCGTAAACATTCCAATGGCAAAGGCGCAAGCCGTGAAGGCAGCTGCCGCAAGTCTCTTCTTAATCTTCAGCGCCTTGAGCACATGAGGGATCATCAGAAGGAATCCTGCAAAATGAGTACCCGACACGGCAAGAAGGTGCGAACAATTGGTCAGTCTGAAGCATCTTATCGAATCGTCAGACAGTAAAGATGTATCCCCGGTAAAAAGTGCCGATGCCATGGCTTTGATATCGGTATCTCCCCCGGAGAAATCATCGAGGAATCTCTGCCTTAAGGAATATACAATATCCCAAACATATCCTGTCAGGATATCGGTGCCGTATCCTGAACCTATGACTTCTATGCTGTCAGGCCACAAGACATAGCAGATCCCCTGCCTTCTGAGATGGTCTGAGTAGTCGAACTCGCCCGGATTACCCGGTTTATCGGGCTTGGTGAGGTTCCCGCCTATCCTTAGCATATCGCCGCCAGATAATCCGGCATCCGAATACATGACAGCCAATACACCTCCCTCAAGAATGCATCTGTATTCGGCAGAACCATCAGACTTGTATTCAGACTTTACCACCTTGCACATATATGTCCCGTTGCCTGTCTTATCGGGATGCGCATTAAGACGCATCGAGATGCTAAGACCCATGTATATAACTGCGACTGCAGATAAGGCAACACATATGATAAGACCTGGTTCTGACCTCAGAAATGCCGCCCCGACAACGATCAGTAGCAGGCTTATGACCACTGACGGGATCACGGAACTTGTCAGATAGCTGCTGATACAGGTAATGACCGCTATCATTGCCGGCAGCAGGAGCGGCCTTTGAGACAATATGCGTTTTAACTCGGTAATAGTTCCCATAACATATGGTATTCTTTATAGGTACTTGAAATCACCTGCAAAAGTACGACAAAAACGACAAGGTAATTACTTATATGGATAAGCTCAATTTTCAGAACACCAGATATTACATTACGGCGGTCAAGATGGCTGACCTTCCTAAGGACGGGCTTCCCGAGATAGCCATGTCAGGAAGATCCAACGTGGGTAAATCCTCCCTTGTCAATGCGCTTGCAGGCTCCAAAAAACTGGCAAAAACGTCACAGAAACCGGGCAAGACAAAACAGATAATCTATTTCCTTACGGACAATAAGCTGCTCTTTGCAGACCTTCCGGGATACGGATATTCCGGCGCTTCAAAGTCTGTTACAAAGGATTTCTCTTCATTATGTGACGATTACTTCAGATCAGGCAGGAATATCACATTGTCTTTGCTGTTAATGGACATAAGAAGAGACCCCTCTGCCGATGATGTTGCCATGATCGAATTCTTCAATCAGACATCCAAGCCCTATTTCTGCGTATTCACCAAGTGTGACAAATTATCCGCACAACAGGTAAGGAACAGGCTTAACGAGATAAGCAAGTATCTGGACTTCAAGGATGACGCCCAGATCTTCACCGTTTCTTCCCTGAACGGCAAGGGAATCGGCGATCTGAGGGATGCTATTTCAGAGCTGATTAGCCTCGGGTAACCATAAAAGGTTTTTGACAATAACTCTTTCAACTCTAAATTTATAAAATATTGAACAAGAATTGGCTAACTTTTCGTGCATTTTTCGAACAGTCATCTTATTTGATTTCAAATCAGGCTTTTATAATATTTATATAGCAGTTAAGGAGGGCGTCACTTGTAATGAGCGATCTGTATATCAATTCGGATTACAAGCAGTCTAAGCTGGCGCCTTTTGGCCCTATCGGCATTATCTCGCACACCGCGAATGAAGACTTTGTCAGAGAGGTATCGAATGTCCTCTCCACTAAGCGTGCCAACAGAGTTGCCGAAGGCCGTACTCCCTTCTTCCAGAATCCCGGTTATTCACGTTCTGACTACCTTCTTGACTCCAGACTTGTCAGATTCCAGACCGGCGAGGGCAAATTTGCTCTCGATGAGAGTGCGAGAGGTCATGACGTCTACATTATTACTGATGTCTTATCACATAACAGGATATTCGAGCTCACCGAAGGACTTCATACGATAAGTCCCGATGATCACTATATGGATCTTCTCAGGATCGTATCCAATCTTAAGGGCAAGGCCAAGCGCATCAACGTAATAATGCCTTTCGTATACGAAGGCAGACGCGAGAAGCTCGATTCTCACAGAGAGTCATATGACTGTGCGGATATGCTCAAGAAGCTCCAGGAGCTCGGTGTGGCAAACCTCATCATCTTCGATCCGCATGACAAGAGGATCGAGAATGCCGTACCCACAATGAGTATCGAATTCCCCCGCTGTCAGTTCAAGATGACTCAGGCGCTTCTGTCAAGATTCGGCTCCATCAGGCTCGACAAAGACAGCACCATAGTTGTAAGCCCCGACGAGACTGGTGTCCCGAGGGCTATTTTTTATTCTTCGCATCTTAACCTCCCTCTCGGTATCTTCTACAGAGAGCGCGACTATACCTTGAAGCAGAACGGAGATCACCCCATCAAGGAATTCAGGTATCTCGGTGATGATGTTACCGGCAAGGATATCCTTCTTGTCGATGACATGATCAATTCCGGATCAACTATGATCAGGACTGCACAAAAGCTCAAGGACGCCGGCGCAAGGAATATCTTCTGCCTTGCCCCCTTCGGCTTGTTCACGGACGGGCTGGAGGTTTTCGATGAGGCGTATGCAAATGGTATCATCAAGTGTGTGTGCTGCACCAACCTGATATACCGCACCAAGGAGCTTCTTGCCCGCGAGTGGTATCTGGATACGAACATGATCGCCTATGTTGCCCGCATTATCGATGCGCTCAACACGGACGAATCGGTCTTCGATCTGATCAACTCTACTTCAAGGCTTACCGACCTTGTCAGCCAGATAAGGATCGGAGAGGTTTTCGATGAATTTGACGAATGACAACATATATGAAAGGCAGGCTGCACTATGACATCAGCATCTGACGAGAAATCTTACTCACGTTACGACCAATACGGCGATAACCCCATGGCGCCGGTCGGTCCTATCGGACTCATCGCTCTGAGAGGAAGTGAGGAATTCACGGAGAACGTCAACTACTACCTGAACAAGAGACGTTCCGAGTACCAGAAGGAGCAGTTCGTTAACTCCTATCCGGGATTCTTCCGTGAAGACTACAGGATCCCCGTTGATAACGCCAGATTCTCATCCGGCGAAGGTAAAGCCGTAGTCAAGAACACGGTAAGAGGCCATGACCTCTACCTTGTATCTGATGTCATGAACTGCTCATGCACATACAAGATGTTCGGCCAGGACAACAGAATGAGCCCTGACGATCACTATCAGGATCTCAAGAGAGTCATCCTCGCATGCTCCGGTAAGTCAAGAAGGATCAACGTCATAATGCCCTTCCTGTATGAGAGCCGTCAGCACAAGAGAAATGCAAGAGAGTCCCTGGACTGCGCTTTCGCTCTTGAAGAGCTCTATAACCTCGGCGTTGCAAACATCATCACATTCGATGCACACGACGAGAGAGTTGCGAACGCCATCCCTCTCGCAGGCTTCGAGAGCCTTAAGACAACATACCAGATCATCAAGGAGATGTACCGCCAGGTACCTGACCTCTCATTCTCAAGCGGTAAGTTCATGGTCGTATCCCCTGATGAAGGCGGTATCTCCAGAGCTATGTACTACGCTTCGATCCTGGGTGTCCCTCTCGGAACATTCTATAAAAGAAGAGACTATACGACTGTCGTTAACGGCAGGAATCCCATCGTTGCACACGAGTTCCTCGGTGATTCCGTCGAAGGTCTCGATATCCTTATCGTTGACGATATGATCTCATCCGGTGATTCCATGCTCGATATCGCACGCGAGATGAAGGAACGCGGAGCAAGGAAGGTATTCTGCGCAGTTACTTTCGGTCTGTTCACCGAGGGCATCGACCACTTCAACAAGGCTTATGAGGAAGGTGTTATCGATAAGGTATTCGCTACCAACCTTGTATACAGAAGACCTGAGCTCCTCCAGGCTCCCTGGTTTGCAGACGTTAACATGTGCAAGTTCGTCGCACTCCTCATCGATGCGATCAACCACGATGCATCGCTGTCCAACCTCATCAATCCTACCGAGAAGATCAAGCGTCTGCTCAAGGCAAAAGAGGACATCGACCTGTAATGGCACAGCAGACAAGAAGATCAAGCGGAAAGAAGACCACGAAGAAGCCTGCCCAGCGCAAGGCTTCTTCTGCAAGGAAAAAGCCGGCAGTTCAGGATACCGGTATTACGGCCGGGGACATCTGGAACATGTTCAAGGATTCCAGATTCTTTGCTCCGGTAATAACCATCCTTGCCGTCTTCCTTATTATCGGCCTTGATCTTCTGTTCTCATGGAATAATTTTGAGCTGTTCTTCAAGATATTAGGCGTCGAGCTGATATTGGCCTTCGCCGTATGGATAATCAATCTTATGGTCTCGCTCGGAAGAGACAAGAAGAATACCGATTCATATTCGGACGAGGTATAAACCTTGGCTCTGGACGGTATTACATGCTCCTGCCTGGCCAAAGAGCTTAACGATGAACTGTCAGGTCAGAGGATCGATAAGATCTTCATGCCAGACAAGCACACCTGCATACTCATGATAAGGACGAGATCAGGAGTAAAGAAACTCCTTATCTCCTTTGATCCAAGTTTCCCCAGAGCAGGGTTTACCGAGACAGACCGCGATAACCCCGCCATGCCCCCTCCGTTCTGCATGCTCCTGCGCAAATACCTGTCAGGTGCATTCATAGAATCGGTAACTGATCCCGATTACGAACGAATAATAGAATTCCATATTACAGGTACGGACGAACTCCACGACAGTAAGCACTACAGGCTTATCGCAGAACTCATGGGAAGGTTCTCCAACCTGATACTCGTCAACCAGTCAGGCAAGATCATAGACTCTGCGATCCACGTGGATTATTCGGTATCCAGGATACGTGAAGTCATGCCTGCCAGGATATATGAATATCCTCAGTCACAGAATAAGATCCTCCCCGACGAGGCGCTGAAGATCACAGAGGAAGGCAGACTTCCCCTTACCGAAGAAGCATCAGGAAGGCCCGTAGAGAAGGCTCTCGTGGAATCGGTCAAAGGTCTGTCCCCTCTTCTGGCACGGCAGTTATGCCACAAGGCCCGCATAGACGGCAGGCTTACGGCGGCAATGCTCCCTGAAAGTGATGTGAAGTCCCTTAACGAAGCCTGTGGGACTTTCCTCTCGAAGCTGATAGGCGGTACCTTCAGGCCCGGAGTGTATTTCGGTCCCGACGGAGAACCTGCGGATTATTCCGTGATGGAACTAGAAGGCTTTGATGATTCGAAGTTCTGCGGCTCGATATCAGAGTGCATCGATCTGTTCTATTCATCCAAGGACAAGAGCATGGCGTTGGATGCAAAGAAACACAGGCTGGACCAGATCACTTCCGCTGCGCTCTCGAGGCTCATGAAGAAGAAGGAAGTCCACGAGAAGGACTACGCAGAAGGCGCCAAAGCAGACAAATACAAGAGCTGCGGTGATCTTATCCTCACCTACAAGTACATGATAGAGCCTTCTGCTGACTCTGTTACGCTCATGAATTACGAAGAAGATCCGCCTCGTGAGATCGAGGTCAAGCTCGACCCTTCTCTCGATGCTTCCGGCAATGCCCAGGACTACTACAGACGTTTCCGCAAAGCAAAGCGTAAGCTCGAGATGGCGGAAGAATACCTTAAAGAAGATGAATTGGCCATCACCTATATCAGATCTCTCCGCACAGCCATAGACAGCGCCACCTGCGACGAAGATCTCGATGCCTTGAACGAAGAGATCAGATCCGAGATCACCGGAG
>R26__coassemble_591_pt1 | contig 21750 bp, 14 predicted proteins | sample R26__metabat2_low_PE_020 | metagenome-assembled genome bin R26
GGAAACTCTTCGGTGTTCCTTCAGCACCTACCGCCACATCCCTGCTGTCTGAGCAGTTCAAGAAGTTTGGCCAGTTCCAGACAGCGAAGAAGACTGCTGTCTGCGGTGCAGGCGTAATGCCCGGCGTCATCTCGACGATCGCAAGGAAGTACGCGGCAAAGGATTTCGATAAGGTCAAGCAGATAGATGTAGTCCGCATCAACGGCGAGCTTCCCAAGAAGACCGCCGGCGGCAAGGAGACCGTCGTAGATGAGACGCTGTACGCAGAAGACATCAAAGCGGCACAGGCTCCTGACGATAAGAAGAAGGACGATATAAAGCAATCAGCACCTACTTCCGAGAAGGTATTCATTCTCGAGGGCGGCAAGCTCAAGGAGGTTGACAGGGATTCTCTCAAGACCGGTTCCGGCAAGTCTCTTGCGGTGGCAAACAGCGCCATCGTTACTGACTTCCTGAAGGAGATCCCGGATGTCGGCGGTGTCAGGTATTTCGAGCCTTATACGGAGCCTGCGGTAAAGACCGTGCATAAGGCACCGGAAGAACAGATAGAGCTCCTGAGGTCACTCGGTCTCCTGTCAGACAAGCCCGTCAAGATCGGAGATGTCAGCGTTGCCCCCATAGATCTTGTTGCTGAAGTCCTTCCAAAGATGAACGCACCGAAGGATAATGCAGACAAGAAGACCGCTACTGCAAATGGCAAGTGGTTCCTCGAGATCTACATTACCGGCGAGAAGGACAAAAAAGAGATAACAAAGTGCTACAGCATAGAACTCGATAACGAAGACTGCATCAAGAAGTACGGTGTCGATGCGGAAGAATATCTTGAGGGTACGGCGATAATCGCTGCAGTCAAGCTTATGTCGGGCGATAAGTGGAAGAAGCCCGGCGTATTCTCTCCCGCTTCCTTTGACAGCAGCATCTTCTTCGATGCGCTTGAAACAGAGGGCATAGAGATCAAGGAGTCCGAGTCCAAGCCGTTGCTGTGACTTCCCGCTTAACCGGAGGTGAACCGATATGACAGCCATCAACAAAGACGAGATAAATAAGATCGTACTTGAGACGATAAGGGATTATTCTTCCGATACAGTTTACTTCAAGGATCTGGATTCGAAGTTCATCTGGAACAGCCTGGGCCACGCGCGCCAGCTGGGTGCGGCAACTCCCGAGGAGCTCTTCGGCAAGACGGATTTTGATTTCTTCCCCAAAGATTTTGCTCAGGCGGCAAGGGAGACAGAGCTCGTTATCATCGCTACCGGCCAGCCCATGCTGAATGTCATCGAGGAGCTTGTCTTGGACGACGGCACCACCAAGTATTACATGGCATCCAAGCATCCGCTCTTCGACAAGGACGGCAAGATAATCGGAACATGGGGTTCGAGCAAGGACGTTACCGAGACCAAGACACTCGAGAGAGAACTGCAGAAGTCTTATCTCGAGATGGAGCATCTGGTAAGGGTCGATAACCTGAGCGGACTTTATAATCGTAAGTATTTCTATGAGACGCTCGAGAAGTATGCGAGCGTATACAGCGAAGTCAAGAACGACGGCAGCACTTTCTCCGTAGTCCTTCTTGACGTGGATGACCTTACCATGATCAACGATCAGTTCGGTCAGCAGAACGGCGACCTTGTCCTCAAGACGATCGCAGATCTTCTCCTGCAGAGCACACGTAAGGCCGACACATGTTTCCGTATCGGCGGCGACGAGTTCGCAGTAGTGCTTCCCGCCACGGACAAGACACAGGCATACGGCCTTGTTAAGCAGACGGTAAACTTCATCGCGGGAAGTCCGATCGAAGTCGAAGGACAGTCTCAGAAGATAACCATCTCCGCAGGCATTGCCACATTCGACAAGAATGAGCCTGACATCTCAAAGCTCCTTTCCGTTGCCGAGAGAAAGGTCAATAAGTCGAAGCGTGAGGGTAAGAATCAGGTATCTTTCTGATCAGAGCTTTGATGCACCGATCCTGATCGCACCGTTATCCAGCATCTGCTGTGCAGCTTCCTGAGATCTGATGCCGCCGGCAGCCTTTATCCTGACATCAGCATCACATTCACGTCTCATCAGGGCGATGTCTTCTGCTGTCGCGCCTGCGGTTCCGAATCCCGTTGATGTCTTGATAAAATCAGCACCTGCTTCAGATACTATCTTGCACATGCGGATCTTCTCGTCTTCGGTAAGATCGCATGTCTCGATGATGACCTTTAAGAGCGCTCCCTTTGCATGAACGCCGTCTGAGATGAGTTTGATCTCGGATGCGACATCGTCCCATCTGCCCGTCTTGACGAAACATCTGTTGATGACCATGTCGATCTCGGAGGCACCGTTATCGCAGGCCTCGAGAGCTTCGTATAATTTTGATCCCGCAGTCTGATAACCGTTGGGGAATCCTATTACCGTACAGATCGCGATGCGCCCTGCGGATACTTTGCTGCCGTAGCTTACATAGCAGGGCGGGATGCATACGGATGCGCATCCCTGAGATACAGCACGCTCTATCAGGGAGCTGATGTCTTCTTCGGTCGCGATGACCTTCAGGTTCGTAAGATCCACATAACTCATCATGTTGTCCGGATCAGGCTTATTGGAATCAGTCTCCGGCTCAAAGCTCCTCTTATAGGATCTGCCGATAAGAGCAGATGTGACTATTCCTGCGATGTTGTTGAAGCCTGCGAGCTCGCCCATATTGTGAGGCACCATATGGCCTTCTCCGTATATGAGAAGAGGTATGCATTCTCTCGAATGGTCAGTCGATTCGGTGGACGGATCGCAGCCGTGATCGGCAGTGATGATGAGAAGATCATCTTGCCTTAGCTTATCCAAGATGGTGCCGAGGGCATCATCGAATTCATGCATTGCAGCGGCATATCCGGGGATGTCGTTACGGTGTCCATACTTCATGTCGAAGTCAACGAGGTTGGTGAAGCACAGACCGGCAAAGTCCCTGTCCATCATCTCTATCGTCTTTGCTATGCCTTCGGTGTTGCCGGAAGTAGGGTTGGATTCCGTTATCCCGCGGCCTGCAAACAGGTCGAATATCTTGCCTATCGAGATGACGTCGAAGCCCTGATCCTTGAGGATATCGAGCATCGTAGAAGAAGGAGCGCTGAGCGAGTAATCGTGTCTTCTCGGAGTCCTGGTGAAGTTCCCGGGAGTGCCTTCAAAAGGTCTGGCGATTACTCTTCCGACCGCATGCTCGCCCGTCATTATCGAGCGCGCCTTGCTGCAGATGTCATAGAGTTCTTCTATCGGTATCACGTCTTCGTGTGCAGCAATCTGAAGGACGCTGTCAGCTGATGTATAGACTATAAGATCGCCCGTCTTCATGTGCTCTTCGCCGTAGTCGCGGATGACATCGGTGCCGCTGTAAGGCTTGTTGCAGAGTATACCGCGGCCGGTGGCGGTCTTAAGATCATCCAGGACTTCTTCAGGGAATCCGTCCGGGTAGGTGGGAAGGGGCTTGTCTGACAGGATGCCTGCGATCTCCCAGTGACCTATGGTCGAGTCCTTGCCCTGCGACAGTTCCCTTACCCTTGCGTAGGAACCAATGGGTTCAGGCAGGGGGCCTACCGCCTTAAGGTATCTTGCGATCCTCGGATCGTCTTCTCCGTCTATTGCGAGAAGACCCATTTTCGCCAGGTTAGGGAAGGGCCTGTCTGAATCCGACAGGACTGCCGCGAGTGTGTTGCTGCCTTCGTCTCCGAATGCGGCAGCATCAGGTGCTCCGCCGATACCGAAACTGTCCAGGACAATAAGAAAAACACGCTTAGCCATACCATATCCTCCACGGGGGAATTCTTTTTACACATTATAACAATTTGTGGTATAGTTTTGCGGTAACTAAGGGTTAACCGGTAAAGGCTAGATATGAGTGAAGAATTGACATTTGAAGATCTTGACCTCTCTCCCGAGGTAATGGATTCGCTTAAGAAGATGGGCGTGAGGCGTCCTACCACAGTACAGCAGAAAGCTATCCCCCTCATGATGGACAACATGAGTGTCATAGCAAAGGCTCCGACCGGAACCGGCAAGACATTCGCATTCGGCATACCGATACTTGAATACCTTAACCTCGACGCGAAGTTCGTTCAGGCATTGATCCTCTGTCCCACAAGAGAGCTCGCTCTCCAGATAACGACAGAACTCAATTCACTCGGCAAATACATACGCGGCTTCCGCATCGCATCTCTCATCGGCGGACAGAGCATGAACGTGCAGAAGGAGAAGCTCGCGAAAAAGCCCCAGGTAATTGTCGCTACTCCCGGAAGACTTCTCGACATGGTCACAAGGAAGATGGTCGACATATCGCAGATCTACACGCTCGTTCTCGATGAGGCAGACGAGATGCTCAAGATGGGCTTCATCAACGATATCCGCAGGGTAATGGCACTCACTCCGAAGGACAAGCAGATCGCGCTCTTCTCGGCTACAATGCCCCGTGAGATCCAGGACATCACATGGCAGTTCATGGGAGATGCCGCAGAGATCGACGTAATGCCCAAGGAGCAGGATCACCCCGACATCGACCAGTACATCGTAAGCTGCCCCGAGAAGGACAAGCTCGAATCGATAATGACCATTCTCGGCAGGGAAGGACTGCGTAAGGTCATCGTCTTCTGCAACACGAAAATGGAAGCATCCAAGGTCTGCGCCAAGCTCGCAGCCAAAGGCCTCAAGGCAGAGGTCCTTCACGGCGACATCGGACAGGGCACCAGGAACCGCACGATGGACGCATACCGTAAGGACAAGTTCGATATCCTTGTGGCAACAGATGTTGTCGCACGAGGCATCGACGTCGACGATATCGAGGCTGTATTCAATTACGATATCCCCAAGGAGAATGAGCTCTACCTTCACAGGATAGGAAGAACCGCCAGAGCCGGCAGATCGGGCAAGGCATATTCGCTCGTAGCTTATCTTGATAAGCCCCGCATGGAAGAGATAATGAGATATACGAAGGTGGATCCCAAGCCTTACGAGCTGTGAGATATTATCTGATGATCCTCGGCAGCTTAGACTGATATGAGGCTCTGTAAGTTCCCGGATAAAGGAAGATTATGAGGGGGAAGAGTTCGAGTCTTCCCGCGAGCATGTCTACTATAAGTGTCCATTTGGACAGGTCGCTTAAGAAAGCATAATTCTGTGTAGGTCCGACCATAGCAAGTCCAGGGCCGATGTTGTTGATCGTAGCTGCAACGGCTGTAAAGCTCGTGACGAGATCATGACCCTCTATCGATACGATTGCAACGGATGCAGAGAACAGCAGAAGGAATGCAATGAAGTAGACCGTGACGGAACGGATGACCTCGGCATCCAGAGGCTTGCCGTCCATCTGGATCTTCTTGACAGTACGGGGATGGAGATATCTGTCTATCTCTCTGGCGAGGGTCTTGAGCCTTATCTGGAACCTTGAGATCTTGATGCCGCCGCCGGTGGAACCTGCGCACGCACCGATGAACATCAGAGATACGAGAATGAGCTTTGACAGCGTAGGCCATGTGTCAAAGTCGGTGCTCGCGAATCCCGTCGTCGTTATTATCGTGGCTACCTGGAAGACTGAATTCCTCAGTGTGCTCCAGAGCTCTCCGGTGATGCTGAACGTGTTGATGCAGACAACGGCAACGGCAGCGAGGATGACCAGAAGATAGCCTCTGACCTCTTCCATCTTGAAGGCCTTGCCGGGCTGTCTGGCGACGATCAGATAATAGAAATTGAAGTTAACGCCGAAGACTATCATGAAGACCGCGACTATCCACTGGATGTGCGGAGCATAAGATGCGAAGCTGTCATTTCTGATGCCGAATCCGCCCGTACCTGCAGTACCGAATGCAGAACAGAGACTGTCGAAGATCGGCATTCCCGCGATGACAAGGGTAAGGATCTCGAGCAGGGTAAGACCGAGATAGATCAGGTAGAGAACTTTGGCGGTGGAGCGCACCTTGGGCACGAGCTTGCCTACGGAAGGTCCCGGGCTCTCCGCGATGAGTAGGTTCATGTTAGATCCGCCCGACATGGGGACTACGGCGAGGAGGAATACGAGCACTCCCATACCGCCGATCCAGTGGGTGAGCGACCTCCATATCAGGGAAGCGTGTGACAACGCCTCGACGTTGGTAAGGATCGAAGATCCCGTCGTGGTGAATCCGGACACGGTCTCGAAAACAGCATCCGTAAAACTCGGTATCTCGCCGGTAACGAGGAAGGGAACGCATCCCAGGAGCGACAGCAGAAGCCAGCTCTCCGCGGTGACGACGCAGCCGTCCTTGAGGTAGATGTTCGTGTTCTTAGGCTTGATGTTGCCGATGACAAGACCGAGCAATGCACTTATCGCTGAACAGCTCAGATAGATGATCAGCTTGTCCGTCTCTGCGTAACACAGAGCGCAGACCGTCGGGATGAGCATAAGGATGCCCTCGATGAGCATAACCTTAGCCAATATGTATAAGTGCATCCTGAAGTTCATCGAAGTATGTCCGTAAGATCCGTAAAGCCTTTGTGAGATGTGACGATCATGACGTTGTCGCCTTCGCTGATGCAGTCAGTACCGGTAGGGATGATAAGTTGACCGTCATGGATGATGAAGGAGACGATAACACCCGGTCTGAGCTTCAGATCCTTGAGGGGAATGCCGTTGATCGTAGGCGTATCCTTAACCTTGAATTCGATGGCCTCTGCCTGACCGTCCTGAAGCTGATACATGGTCTCGACGTTGGAGCCGATAGACGCCTGCTTCGCTCTTACATATGTGATGATGTTCTCGGCGGTTATGTACTTGGGATAGATAACGCTTCCGAGATTGAGATTATTGATGACCTTGGTGAAGGTGATCCTGTTGATCTTGGTTACCACCTTTGCCTTGGATACCTGCTTTGCATGCAGTGTGAGCATGATGTTCTCTTCATCTATACCCGTGAGAGCGACGAGGGCATCCGTGGTAGCTATGCCCGCCTCTTCGAGAACGCCCGATTCGGTTCCGTCGCCGTGGATGATCATTGCTTTCGGAAGGAGAACGCTGAGTTCTTCGCAGCGTGCGTGGCTCTTCTCGATGATCTTGACGTAGATGCCGGACTTGAGCAGCTGGTCCGCAAGATAGTATGCGGATTTGCCGCCGCCTATGATCATCGTGGTGTGAACGGACCTGGAATTGAATCCTATCTTCTTCAGGAACTGCAGGCAGACCTTACGTGAGGATACGAACGATATGACATCGCCTGACTTAAGCACGAAGTCACCGTTCGGGATCGTGAGCTCGCCGTCTCTCTCGACGCCTACGATGACGAGATCGTTGGTGATGTTCTTACCGAGATAAGCGACTGTCTTCTCATCGAGGATGCTGCCTTCAGGTATCTCGATCTTGACGATCTCGGCAGTTCCGTGAGCGAACGAATTGATGGATATTGCCGCAGGCAGGAAGAGCAGACGCGCCGCATCTACCGCCGCCTCATATTCGGGGTTGATGATACGGTCTATCGCAAGACGGTTCATGAGGTAGGGGATCTCGTTGCCGTAGTCAGGGTTCCTTACCCTGGCGATAGTAGAGATATCAGGATTGAACTGCTTTGCTATCGTGCAGCACAGGAGGTTCAGTTCGTCGGAATCGGTGACCGCTATCATGAGGTCAGAATCAGTTATGCCGGCTTCACCGAGTGTCTGGTGGCTGGCGCCCGAACCTGCTATCAGCATGCAGTCGCACTGGTTGGACAGCTCTTCTAGCTTGCTCTCTGACCTGTCTATGACGACAAGGTTATGGCCTTCGTCAGTAAGACGTCTTGTGATGGTCTTGCCGACCTTGCCGGCACCTACAACGATGATCCTGAATCCTGCTTTGTTCATTACCGCAAAACCTTATATTCCGAATAATTCCCTGACCGCATCCTTGTTGACTTCAGCACCGATGACGCAGAGCTTGCCGGTAACGTCTGCAGGACCTGTACGGACGTCTTCTTCACCGGGCACATAATCGAAATGTATCCACTGTCCGCCTTCGCCTGCAACGATACCCTTCGCACGCAGGATCTGACCGTACTTGCCTGAATCGTCGAGCGCCTTGAGAGCGTTCGTGATCTGCTCTGCGGTGAACGACCTTGATGTCTCGAATCCGATGCTGTCGAAGATCTCATCAGCGTGATGATGATCATGGTGATGCTCATGGTCATGATGATGATGTTCATGTTCTTCGTGATCGTGGTCGTGGTGATGGTGCTCGTGCTCCTCATGGTCATGGTCGTGATCATGGTGGTGTTCGTGGTGATGCTCATGCTCGTCATCGTCATCGTCGTCGTGGTCGTGGTCGTGATGATGGTGTCCCTTGCACTCTTCGCACTCGCAATCCTCTCCGTGGTCGTGGTGGTGATGGTGGTGCTCATGTTCCTCTGCTTCGAGGAGGGCAGCTGCCATGTCTGCAGCTGTGATGGGCTCTTCGATGGCCTTCAGGATCTGAACGCCTGACAGGTCATCCCAGGGAGTGGTGATGATCTGAGAGTGATCATTGACTTCCTTGATCAGGGCAACTGCCTGGTCGAGCTTATCCTGAGCGATGTTGCCCGTACGGCTTAAGATGATCGTACCTGCGTACTTGATCTGGTTCTCGTAGAACTCCTTGAAGTTCTTCAGGTAGATCCTGCACTTGGATGCATCGATGACCGTAACGGTGCCGCAGACCTCTGTGCCCTCAACGCGCTTGACTGCTGCCACGACATCGGAGAGCTTGCCTACACCTGAAGGTTCGATGACGATCCTGTCGGGATGGAACCTGTCGATGACATCCTGAAGCGCCGTGCCGAAGTCTCCTACGAGGCTGCAGCAGATGCAGCCGGAATTCATCTCTGTTATCTCGATGCCGGCCTCCTTCAGGAATCCGCCGTCGATACCGATCTGACCGAACTCATTCTCGATGAGCACGATCTTCTGTCCGTTGTATCCGTCCGCGATGAGCTTCTTGATAAGAGTTGTCTTACCTGCTCCAAGGAATCCGGAGAAAATGTCTACCTTTGTCATTTAAATTACCTTCTTTCTCAGTTGAAATAAATTATCTCGTTGTCGGGCTTCGAGGTTATCGCGTAGTTCTCCACGGTAAGGCAGGGAACAGCCACTTTCTGGCCGTTCTGCTCGTCCTCGAAATATCTCACGGTTCCCGTTACCTTGAGCCACTGGCCTGCAGGGAACCCGGATTTGACTTCATACATACAGAGCACGCCCATCACGCCGACGTCTGCCGCGCAGCAGGTGTAAGCCTGCCTCTGGAGGACGAATGCCCTGCCCCTGAATTCTCTCAATATCTCGGCCTCGCCGATGAGCGTAACGCGCTTGCCGTTGTAACGGTCAACATTATCGAGCGCATCGGTATAGAACAGACCGAAGTCGTCCGCCGCGATCTCACAGGGACTCTTCGACAGGTCATAGGGAAGATGGTCTTCGATCCTTATGATCTGGTTTTCCTTGCTCAGGAAATTAATGCTTATCGAAGGGTTGACGGCCTTGACCGAACCTCTGAGCTTCGGGATGTTGTCCTTCTCGGGATCGACCCTGTTGAAGATGACCGTATCGCAGTATCTGTAGTAGTCCGCGAAGAACGTCTGCATGTTCTTGTAGTACTCACCGTAAGTGGAGCAGTCCACCACGACTATCGCTGCGGCGAGCGCCCATCTCTGGGGTACATCGACCTTGTCGAAAAACTCCGCAGGGGACACGGATCCGTTCCATTCGATGAAAACCAGATCGGGCTTGTGTCTTGCTTCTATGTCGAAGGTGAGTTCCTTGTTAACGCCGTCGGCATCGCAGTTGATGATGACGGGATCTGCGTTCGGATAGTTCTCCGCTATGTATTCTTCTTCGCCTTCTTCGGTATTGATGACTACCGCTTTATGACCTCTGAAGTTCTCGCCGTCGAGCCATGAGCAGATTACGGAGGTCTTCCCGCTGTCAAGAAAACCCGTAAAAAAATAGACCAGACAATCGTCCATGTAAATACACCTCTTTTTCCGAGTACTATTTTGTCCCCTAATTGTTATTATTTCAAGTAAAAAAAGATGTAAAATCAGACAGAATGCTCTTAATCAAGGTGAATACGTGAATCCGGTCAAGATTGGCAACATAAATATTGATAATCCGATATGCCTGGCCCCGATGGCAGGCTTCTCCGCACTGTCTTTCCGCGCAATATGCGGCGAGATGGGTGCGGCATACTGTCCGACCGAACTCGTGTCTGCAAGGTCGATCAGATATAACGGCCTCGGCAGGAATTCGAGATACAGCATGATAGACCCGGCAAGGGAGAAGATCCCCGTAATCCAGCTCTTCGGAAGCGAGCCGGAGGACTTTACCGCAGCAGTCTCAAAGCTTCTTTCTGACCCCGGATATCAGGGCCTTAAGATCCTGGACATCAACATGGGATGCCCGGTGCCGAAGGTCGTCAAGACAGGCTCCGGATCGGCTCTCATGAAGGATCCTCTCAGGGCATCCAGGATCGTGGAAGCAACGATACATGCCGCCAAACAGGCTGGCTTTGACATTCCGGTCACCTGCAAGACCAGGACCGGTTATGACGACCGCGACAAGGGCGGTCCGGACTTCGCCAGAGCCCTCGCGGAAGCGGGCGCAGCCATGATCTGCATCCACGGAAGGACCAGACCTCAGATGTATGCCGGATATGCCGATTACGATGCGGTCGCTAAGATGACCGAAGCCGTAAAAACGTGCAATATCCCGGTCTTTGCGAACGGTGATGTCAAGGACGGAAAGTCTGCCCTGAAGGCACTGGACAGAACGGGCGCTGACGGCCTAATGGTCGGCCGCGCGGCAAGGGGCAATCCGTGGGTGTTCCGTAAGATCACGGACGAGCTCGAAGGCAGGGAATTCAAGGAGCCGACAGATCTCGAGAAGAGACAGATGCTCCTTCGGGAACTCATGGGAAGGCGCGAGGATAATCCCGACTGTGACGAGGGCGCCGTAGTAAGAGAATTCAGGGCTGTAATGCCGTTCTACATAAAAGGGGAAGAAGGAGCCGCAGCAATCAAGCGCGCCCTGTGCAATGCTTCCTCGATAGATGAAGTGAAGGAGATACTTGAACTTGACTGATGTTGTTTTGACGATAGCCACACTGGCGGCAGGATGCATCGTTTGCTTTGCGGGATATAAGTTCTTCCGTCTGAGCCTCGCTCTGGTGGGCGCCGCGCTCGGTTTTGCGGCAGGCGTACTGCTCGTAAACTATATCGCATCTTCCGGAATGGAACTTCCCGATATAGCCAGGCTCATAATCATCGGAGTATTCACGATAGGTTTCGGCGTGGGTGCTTTCGCGCTGTACATGAAGGCCCTGATCCTGGTAACGACGCTCGCTTGCGGATACTGGATATACACGGATTACAACGGGATCCTTCCGCAGGACCTGGTGGCAAACAAGCTCGTGCTCCTGGGCGTCGGACTTGCCCTGGGAGCTCTCCTCGGAGTACTGGTCTACTATGCGCAGAAGTGGAGCATAAGCCTTCTTACCGCGATCCTCGGCGCGAGGATACTTTCTTCGGTGCTCTCGCCGCTGCTCTGGACGAGTTTCCTGTCAGGCGAGACGGCACGGTCTTTTGAAGAGACGGTGCTGGGCGGAAACTTTACCGGGGACTACATTCTCACGGCGGCTCTCGTGACCGTCGCGCTGGCAGCTGCAGGCCTTGCCATACAGCTTAAGACATCGCGAAAATAGCACACGTTTGCCTCAATTTTTTATTTGACCTTAAGTCAAGGACTTGTTATCATACACCTATACACTAATAGTGTTTTAAAACGACAATTTTCTTAATCTATCCCTTATTCCATGTCGAGGGCACTCCGAGTAATTCCGGGGTGCCCTCGGTAGTTAATCGACTCTGTTGAGACGTTCGCCCTTAAGGAATGCGCCTATGTTGTCCGCCGCTGCCTGAATGAGCCTGATCCTTGTCTCGACAGGTGCCCATGCGATGTGCGGAGTGATGTAAGTGTTCGGAGCTCCGAGCAGGGGATTGTCCGCCTTCATCGGTTCCACTGATACGACATCCGCGCCGAAGCCCGAGAGCCTGCCCGAGTCGAGTGCGGATCTTACCGCAGCTTCATCGATGACCGGTCCTCTTGAGCAGTTGAGAAGTATCGCTCCGTCCTTCATGTGAGCGAGGCGCTCTTCGTTGATGAGAGCGTTTGTCTCGGGTGTCAGAGGGCAGTGAAGCGTAACGACGTCAGCTCCAGCAAGACCTTCTTCAAGAGGAAGCATCTTAACGGTGTAACCTTCGACGGTCTCTTCTGATGAGACGAGGTTATGAGGCGTGGCAGATACCTTCATTCCGAGAGCGGAAGCGATGGCTGCGACCCTTCTTCCGATCTTGCCGAATCCCACGATGTGCATCCTCTTGTCAGCGAGCTCTATCAGGGGCGATTTGAAGTAACTGAACTGAGGTGCGGTGACCCACTCTCCGTTCATGACGGATTCGGAGTGAAGACCTACCTTGTCCACTATCTCGAGAAGGAGCGCGATGGTCATCTGGGCAGTTGCAAAAGTGCCGTATTCGGGGACATTGGTAACTGCGATCCCGCGCTTCCTGCATGCATCGATGTCCACGACGTTATAGCCCGTGGCGAGCACCCCGATGTATTTGAGATCAGGGAGCTGATCGAGGGTCTTCTCGTCGAACGGAGTCTTATTCGTTATCACCATCTCGCACCCTTCAGCTCTCGCTATGAGATCTTCGGGATGTGTCACGTCATACGCCTTCACCGAGCTGTATGCTTCGAGGGGTGCCCAGGAGATATCTCCGGGATTTGCGGCAAGGCCGTCAAGTACTACTATCACTGTGGTTTCCTCCGGTCAAATAAATTTGAAATCATTTTATAGTTTTTTGGCAAAGTGTGGTAATGTTTTATAAATAAAACTATACGGAGGATAGGGATGTACTTACTCTGTTACGGCAGATCCGACAAAGCGGACAACACGATAAGGAACGTTCTTTCCGGATCAGGCGGAAGACGCATAGGAAGCACGGAGATCTTTGCTTCCGATCTTGCTTCGCCCGGCAAAGACCCGGTCTGTCTCGTTCTCGTACTTCCCCTTGAAGCAGCATGCGGCATCGTATCTAAGAACCTGTCTTCGGAGCTGTCCTCCGTTCCCGTGATCTGCGTATCTCCTGAAGGAAGGTTCGCAGCAGCGATCAGATACGGTTCGGTCAATCCCGCCGAAGTCACCGCCACGGTCAACACGATCGCCAGGTCTCTGGGTTCGTCATGCTTCACGGACTTCGGAAGCATCGCAGACATCGCGAAGGACCTCAGTGTAGTGACCGAATCGATGCCGATGAACATCTCCGACAAGGCGCTCTACGACAAGGTCAATTCCCACATCCGCAACGGAGTTAGAGTCAGCGTCTACAGCGACCTGCCGTTATCGTTCGAAGAACCTGTCCTCGATCAGATGGTCTTCGAACTTCACAAATACACGCAGGAGATGCACGATGATTTCATAGAGAGATATACCGAACTGGATTCTTCAGACGACGGCAATCCGGTCGTGTTCATCACATGCAGGAAGCTTCCGGAAGGCGGAGCAGGCAAGGTCCTTGTTCTCACGCCGAAGCTCGTCTGCCTGGGCCTCGAACTCAAGTCCAAGGCAGATCCCGGATATGCTGCCGATACGGTTAAGACATCTCTTGAGAATCATCTGATAGATCCGAGAGCCGTATCTGTCGTCGCGGTATCGCAGTCGGCAAGAGACAGCGAAGCCGTAAGGGCAGTATCAGAGCTTCTCGAAGTGCCTGTGGTGTTCTACGAGGGCAGGGAGCTGACGAACGTAAGGCTTCCCCTTACGATGACTTTCGCGCCGGAGAGAGAATCCGACACGGCGACATCTGCGGCGTTCCTCGCATCATCGGGAGGAAAGATATTATTCAGGAGGAGCGGCGGTGCTTCGGGGATCATTTTCTCGGCTGCGCTCCGTAAGGGAAACATAAGCATGACTGATTGATAAAGGGAGGGAATCAAGATGAGACGTTTGGGCAAAAAGGCTTTCAATAAGAGTATCGCGGCAGCAACTGCAACCATCCTCTGCTGTTCATGCCTCCTCGCGGCATGCACGGTCGATTACGGCAAGCTGAACGAGGGCCTTTACAACATCGGCAAGGGCCTTAACGAGACATACGGCGGGGTAACGACAGGTGATACCTCTTCTTCTGCGCCTTCCAAGAAGGAAGCACAGGAAGAGCCCGAGAACACACCCGTACCTGTTCCCGAGGAAGAACCGACACCTACGGAAGAACCCGATCCCACGCCTACACCCACGCCGACTCCAACTCCTACTCCGACACCCGAACCTTCTCCCGAGAGAGTCGAGTTCTCCGAGCTTACGGAAGAGTGCATCGGAACTGATTTTACGGTCAAGACCGAAGAGTTTGCCGAGAGCTACAACAACGGCAACGAAGAACTCCTTGCATCATTCTCCGGCGAGAGAATGGTCATATCCGACAACCAGAGCGAAGCAGTTCAGACTGCGATCAACATGATCCTCGACGGCTTCTATCAGGAAGCGGCAGGCCTATATCAGCGCTGCTGCTCTGATGCGGAAGCTGCGTACATAATCGCGGGCGTTCCCGAAGCACCCGCATCCGTCACGGTGAACTTCGAATACTCCGACAACGGCAGAGTACTGTCCGTCGTCATGAGCTATACGGTCATCGATATCGACGGTGAGGAGACGGTCAATACCGAATATGCAAGCTTCGACATGCTCACAGGCCAGTATGTCACCACAGCTGCAATCGCAGAAGACGTTACAGAATTCGAAGACATCCTTAAGGAGAAGCTCGCTGACGATGTATCGTCACTTCCTGATCAGGTGGGCGAGACAGACGAGGAGAAGGAAGCAAGAGAAGACCTCGAAGCTGACGATATCACGGACATCTTCATCGCTGCACAGACACCGGGCGCAGGCACCGCTACAGTCACCGTCTATGGAACTGCTGACGGAAAGGTTTATAATACTGCAATAAATCTTAACGACTATGCGCTCTATCTGAACCGCTACGGAATGCAGCTGTTCTGCGTTGAGGTTTGATAGGGGCCCGGCAGGAGATAAGGATGAATAAGAGCAAGATAGAAGCTTTGACATTGTCACTGATCATGACGGTCAGCGTTGCATGCGGCTGCGGCAAGGCTGACACGGATCCGACAGATGCACCGGAGCCTTCCAAGGTTGAAGCTTCACTTCCCGCATCCGAGCCGGAGACAGACGACAGCACAGATCCGACCGAGACGACCGAGCAGGTCACCGCGGAAGACTTCAATGAGCTTACGGTCGCGACTGATGTTACAGACGAAGAAGATACTGTCGTCATATACGGATGGAACGATGACGAGTTCACATATCTGCTCGATACCTATGCACCCGATGTCAACTACGACATGGTGCTGTCCGAATCCACCGCATACACGGCAAAGCTCGATGCGGTCCTGGCGAGCGGCGATAAGAACGTTGCTCCGGATCTGTTCATCTGCGAAGCTGCTTATGCCAAGAAATACCTTGCATCTGACTACACTCTTCCCGTTAACGACTTAGGCATCGCATACGATGAATTCGTTGACTCGATGTTCAGCTATACGACCATGTGGGCTACCGACAGCGACAATGTCATCAAGGGCGTCACATGGGAAGCATGCCCCGGCGGAGTCTGGTACAACAGGGATCTCGCCGAGCAGTATCTCGGCTCGCAGGACCCTGCTGTAGTCGGCCAGTCTTTTGAGACATGGGATGCCTTCATGCAGACTGCCGCTGATGTCAATACTGCTTCCGGCGGAACGGTAAAGGTCATCGCGGATCCGGAGGAGATCTTCATACCTTACCTTGGTTCGAGGACGGAGAAATGGGTAACGGACGGCGCTCTTACTTTCGAGCCTGTCATGGAAGACTACTTCGATCTCTCGAAATCCCTCTATACCGACGGCCTTACGTTTACTACCGGACAGTGGACCGACGGCTGGTACGCAGGTGCCGAAGAAGGTACCGTCATGACATACTGGGGTCCCATCGAGACGGCATATCTGCTCGGACTCAACGACGAGGACAATCCGACGTACGGCAGCTGGGCACTTACATCAGGACCTTCTGATTACTATTGGGGCGGCACATGGATCATGGCATCCAAGTACTGCGATACCAAGGCTTCCTGCGCGGATATCATGAGGAACATCACCATAGACAAGACGAACCTCACGGACATGGTGGCTACCGGCGGAGTGTTCGTCAACAATGTCGATGTCATGACCTCTGCAGCAAACAATACTGAATACTCCTATGAGTTCCTCGGAGGACAGAATCCTTATTCCGTTCTTCTCGATACGGCACTCAAGATCGACAATTCCGAGATAGGCGAAGACGATGCTCTGATCAACAGCGCATTCGAAGCAGCGGTCAAGGCTTACAGCGAAGGCAAGGTGTCTTCGATCGACGATGCCAAGGCCGATTTTGAGGCAACTCTCAAGGATTTCGGAATAGTCTGAACAGCGCTTTTTTGTGCGCAATCGGTTTCATTTGTAAAGTTTTGAAGACCTCCCACAAACCGCCTCCGAAGTGTTGTATTATGAAATTCCAAATACTCTACACACGGAGGAATTCTCTATGAAGTTCGGACATTTTGACGACACCAGAAAAGAATATGTCATCAATACCCCCAAGACACCTTATCCCTGGATCAACTACCTCGGCAATCAGGGATTTTTCTCACTTATTTCCAATACGGCAGGCGGCTACAGCTTCTACATGGATGCGAGACTCAGAAGGATCACGCGTTACCGTTACAACAACGTTCCTCTCGACATGGGCGGCCGCTACTTCTACATCAACGACAACGGAACAGTCTGGAATCCGGGCTGGTCTCCGGTAAAGACAGAGCTCGATTCTTATGAGTGCCGTCACGGCATGGGCTACACCGTTATCACCGGTGCAAAGAACGGACTCAAGGCAGAGGTAACATTCTTCGTTCCCCAGGATTACGACGGCGAAGTTCAGCAGGTCGTACTCACAAATGACAGTGCTTCCGAGAAGAGCTTCAGCATCTTCTCAATGGCAGAGTGGTGCCTCTGGGATGCACAGGATGACTGCACCAACTTCCAGAGGAATTTCTCCACGGGTCGTGTCGAGATCGAAGGCTCCACGATCTATCACGTAACAGAGTACAGAGACAGACGTAACCACTATGCGTTCTACACGGTAAACGCCGAGATCGACGGTTACGATACAGACCGTGATGCATTCCTCGGAAGCATCTACAACGGCTGGGACAACCCGACAACGGTATTCGAAGGCAAGGCTTCCAACTCCTTCGCAGACGGCTGGTCTCCCGTTGCTTCACACTACAAGAAGATCACACTTGCTCCGGGCGAGTCCAAGACACTCATCTACATCCTCGGCTATGCTGAGAATCCGCAGGACAAGAAGTTCGCAGATACAAAGCCTGAAGGCCTCCTTACAAGAGAGACATGGGTCCTCAACAAGGAGAAGGCTTATGCGATGATCGACAAGTACAACACACCCGAGAAGGTAGCAGCAGGTCTCGCAGAGCTCCGCTCCACATGGGATAACCTCCTGTCCATCTTCAAGGTCGATACACCTGATGACAAGGTCAACCGCATGGTCAACATCTGGAACCAGTATCAGTGTATGGTCACATTCAACCTCTCACGTTCCGCATCTTACTTCGAGTCCGGAATCGGCAGAGGCATGGGCTTCAGAGATTCCAACCAGGATATCCTCGGCTTCGTTCACCAGATCCCCGAGCGTGCAAGAGAGAGACTCATCGACATCGCTTCCACACAGCTGTCTGACGGCGGATGCTATCACCAGTATCAGCCTCTTACCAAGAAGGGTAATGCAGACATCGGCGGCGACTTCTCCGATGACCCGCTCTGGATGATCCTCTCCGTTGCTTCCTACATCAAGGAGACAGGCGACTGGGGAATCCTCGATGCAAACGTACCTTTCGATGACGATCCGGAAGGCAAGCACACGATGCTCGAGCATCTCGATGTATCCTTCTATCACATCGTAAATAACCTGGGACCTCACGGACTGCCTCTTGCAATGAGAGCTGACTGGAACGACTGCATCAACCTCTCATGCTTCTCCGACACACCCGGTGAGTCCTTCCAGACATACACCAACCCGAAGTTCAAGGCAGAGGGCGGTTACTCCAAGATCGCTGAGTCTGCATTCGTTGCAGCACTCTTCACATACACAGGTCCTGCTTATGTCGGTATCCTCGAGCACCTCGGCAAGAACGATGTGGCTGCAAAGGCACAGGCAGAGATCGACAAGATGAAGAAGAACACGATGGAGTCCGCTTTCGACGGCGACTGGTTCATCAGAGCTTACGATGCCAACGGCGAGAAGATGGGTTCCAAGGAGTGCGAAGAGGGTAAGATATTCATCGAGCCCCAGGGCTTCGCAGTCATGTCCGAGATCGGTAAGGAAGAGGGAGCAGACATCAAGACGCTCAACGCAATCGACAAGTATCTCAATTGCGAGTTCGGTCTCGTTCTGAACAACCCCGCATTCACAAAGTACTACATCCAGTACGGTGAGATCTCCACATATCCGGGCGGATACAAGGAGAACGCAGGTATCTTCACACACAACAACGCATGGATCATCTGCGCTGAGGCATATGCAGGCAGAGGAGACAAGGCATTCGAGTACTATTCGAAGATCGCTCCCGCATTCACCGAAGAGACATCCGACATCCACAAGACAGAGCCTTACGTTTACGGTCAGATGATCGGCGGTAAGGACGCAAAGAACTTCGGTCAGGGCAAGAACTCCTGGCTCACTGGTACAGCTGCATGGAACATGGTCGCCATCTCACAGTACATCCTCGGCGTTAAGCCTGAGTTCGACGGTCTGAGAGTCGATCCTTCCATTCCTTCCGCATGGGACGGATTCACAGCTTCCCGTCAGTTCAGAGGCGACACATACGAGATCACGATCAAGAATCCCGATCACGTATGCAAGGGCGTTAAGAGCCTCACGGTAGACGGACAGCCCGTAGAAGGCTGCATCGTACCGGTCAGCGGCGACGGAAAGACACACAAGGTAGAGGTAACTCTCGGCTGAGTCCTGTCATAACTCCCGCATATTTATTAAATTAAAGCAAAACCCCGCTTTCATCTTTTGAACAGCGGGGTTTCTTGCTATAATTTTACTGTTTTTATTATTTCCTTTGGAGGATATGGTTATGGGTTACAGAGGCGAGAAGGCCAGAGAGGTCCAGCTTACGGCAGCGGAACTGCTCGAACAGAAGTTCGGCGGCAAGGTAGAGTTCAAGGGCGGTATCTCCGCTCAGTATGTGGCTTTTGGTACAAAGCCGGTCGTTATTGGCGTTACGGGCCTTAAGTTTGATTCACCGCTCGTAAGCGTTATGGCAGGAGATGACAGACTCTACAATGCATTCTCTGCGCTTGCGGCAAAGAATAAGAGCGTATGCATAGTTGCTGGCGAGCAGCCCGTTATCTATGTGGAGCTCGACGGAGAGATCGAAGTGCTCGAGGCAGGAGACAAGATCCTGGGCGCCATCTCCGAACTCATCAAGGAATCTGAATTGTGGGGCGGAAGACTCACAGGTTCGGGAGAGCTTATCTGCGATCCTTCTTCACCTGCTCCGGGTCCCCATTACTATACGAATATGTTCCTCGGCAACAGGATCGGATTCGACAGACCATTGCAGTCCACTCCGAAGAGCTGCGTAGACAGACTGGGCGGCGGTTCGTTCAGGGCTCACGCAGACACACAGGTTCTTGCAACCCGCTGGGACTACCTGCCTGAAGAGAACGGCTTCCCTGCCAACAGACAGTTCTATCTCGTAGAGAACGGCAAGAAGATCTTCTGGTCCGGCGCTGCCATCGCAGAGGGCCTCGAATCAGTACGCACAGTGCATTCACAGAACCGCACGGTCATCACTTATGACCTTGACTGCGGTCTTAAGATCAAGAGAACGATCTTCATCGTTCCGCAGCACGAGGGACTTCCTCTCGCAACAGAAGCTCAGATGATCGAGATCCAGAACGACGGTCACGAGGACAAGGATCTCAGGATCGTTGCAACGGGCATGTTCGGTACAAGAGAGACACACGCTCTCTCAGAAGATGTTATCTTCACCACCGTAGTCCAGCAGTCCGAAGTCTTCTACAACGAGAACGGCGAGCTGCGTGCGGTAAGCTTCAACCCCAACCCGAAGTGGACAAAGAACAACATCAGATTCGCTACCCTCATCGCTCATACTGATGACGGTGCGGTATATCCCGACGAGTATTGCGCAAGATACGGCGACTTCGTAGGTTCAGGTTCTCTCGAGAATCCTGAGTTCATCGCTCCTCTGGCTTGCAGAGCTTCCAGGAAGGGCCCGGGCTTCTTCGCACTTTCCGCACCTTTCACCGTCAAGGCAGGAGCATCTGTCAGAGTCGACAGCTTCACATGCCTGTCCTCCGACGCTGTCAACAAGGACTTCGTCGTCGAGCAGACACCTGCAGTCGAGATGGAAGCGATCTGTGATTACTACAGCGATCCGGCTAGGCTCGAAGCTGACCTCGAGGCAGTCATCGACTTTACAAAGCAGTACGCTTCCTACATGCAGATCGCAGGAGACGACAAGGACTTCTCCGCTTACGTCAACAACAACCTTCCGTTCCAGGTCTTCTATCAGACATTCGTATCGAGATCGCTCGACTGGACGCAGAAGGGTTACCGTGAGATCGGATTCAGAGAGATCCAGGACATCTATGCTTCAATGTATTACTTTGCAGGCATGGGCAAGACATCCTTCATCAAGGAGATGCTCGCAGGCTGGATCGAGAACGTATATGAGGACGGTTATACCAACCACAACTTCTACTGGATCGGTAAGGAACCCGGCTGGTGGTCAGACGACGGACTCTGGCTGCTCCAGGCTCTCGACCGCTACCTCGGACTTACAGGCGATTATGCTTTCCTCGATCAGGAATTCGTAATGGCAGGAACTAAGAAGACACTTACCGATGAAGGCATCAAGAGACCTCTTCGCGAGACGATCAGGGCCATCATCACGTACAGCTGCAAGATCTCAGTCGGCAAGCACGGTATCCCGCTTATCGACAGGGCAGACTGGAATGACTGTCTCAGAGTCGATCCCGATTCCATCTCGGGCGAAGACAAGATCGCGCAGTACAAGGAACAGCTTGCGGCAAAGGGCAAGAGCTACGGAGATGTTCCTTTCGAGTCGGAGTATACCGAGTCTGTCATGAACGGTTTCCTGCTCAAGGTTGCGATCGATGCGGCACAGGGCATGTTCGACAAGAGCGGCGACAGCTCTTATGCTGCTGAACTCGCAGGCATGTCCGAGACACTTGCAAAGTCTCTCAGAGAGAACTGCTGGAAGGATGACTTCTACTGCAGAGTACTCTTCAACAGATCTGATAAGCCCGAGCTCAAGTATCTCGGCGCTGCAGGCGACGGTCTGGCACTCGAGGAAGGCCATCCCGGCGCATACTTCCTCAACAGCTTCTCATGGTCACTCCTCGCAGAAGTTGCAGACGAAGCACAGATCTCTACGATGCTCGATTCACTCGACAAGTATCTCAAGTCGCCTTACGGTTTCAGACTCTGCTCGACGGTTGATTATCCGAAGATCGCACCCAAGATCGACGTTGCCCTCTACTATCCGGGCGACCGTGAGAACGGCGGCGTATTCAAGCATGCGAACATGATGGCATGCTCTGCTA
>R26__coassemble_629_pt1 | contig 20814 bp, 21 predicted proteins | sample R26__metabat2_low_PE_020 | metagenome-assembled genome bin R26
GCATGAGGACCTCGATCCCTGCGATCGTCATTCTCATGTCCATGGTCGGAAAGTATCTGTTTAATGAATACGACTTCAGGAACAGCATCAGGTCTAAGATCCTCACGCTGGTTTTGGTGCTCGGCCTCCTGGCTCCGTCTGCCGATATCATAAGCAGCGTGGTCGGCGCGGTCGATCCTTCAAAGAGTTTCTTCTATCCCTACTCCAAGTCCATGATGTCGCTGGAGGAGATGGAGCCGGCGGATGTATTCGTCGTGGATACGGACGGCAGCATAAGGGAAGAGGAGAGCAACTTCCTGTGCATTACGGAAGACAGCAATTTCTTCAGATATCTGGCGAGATAAGATCTTTTCAAATTCATAGTTGACATAGTAGCGAGATGGTACTATCATAGTGACGTAGTAAGTATTACCTTGCAACTAACAGACAACTGAATAGTGCCACACTTTAGGCTATAATTCATTTGTCAAAAATTATATACTCATTACTGTATTGTTGATTTTTGGAAAGAGGAGCTGACTATGGAAAACATTGCAGAAGTAAATACGCCGGTATCTACAGTTACACCGGAAGAGACCGCGCGTGCGAATCAGATCATCGCAAGGATAAGGAATTATTATGCGTCCAAGATCGTAGGTCAGGAGCAGCTTGGAATATCGCTCCTCGTCTCCATGATCGCCAACGGACACATCCTTCTCGAATCTGTTCCGGGTCTTGCCAAGACGACTGCGGCAAGGATCGTGACCGAGTCCGTTAACGGTAAGTTCTCGAGGATACAGTGTACCCCTGACCTTCTGCCGAGCGATATCATCGGAACGCAGACATTCAACATGAGCAACAATACTTTTGAGACCAAGATAGGTCCGGTATATGCCAACTTCGTTCTTCTCGATGAGATCAACCGTTCCAGTGCAAAGACACAGAGCGCCATGCTCGAGGCGATGCAGGAGAGATCGGTAAGTATCGGAGGCCAGACATTCAAGCTTCCCGACGTGTTCGTAGTTGTTGCCACACAGAACCCCATCGAGCAGGAAGGTACATACGAGCTGTCTGAGGCTCAGCTCGACAGATTCCTTCTTAAGGAAGTAATCACATATCCTACCGAATCACAGGAGATCGAGATCCTCAACAGGATAGAAGCAGATATCTATACAGGCAGCAGTGCAGTCGCGAGCATGGAGGATGTCGTATTCCTCCAGCAGCTCTGCAGGAAGATCTATATCGCGCCTACGATCAAGAAATACATCGTAGACATTGTCCAGGCTTCACGTCAGCCCAAGGCCTTCATCTCGCCTGAGCTCGCATCCTATGTTGCAATGGGCGCTTCCACACGTGCGGCGATCGCTTTCATGGAGACAGCGAAAGCGATGGCACTTATCGGAGGCAGAGGCTACTGCACACCTGACGACGTTAAGGCACTCCGTTATGAAGTGCTCCGTCACAGGATCATGCTGAACTTCGCGGCTGTTGCTGACGGTGTCAGTGAAGAGTCGATCATCGATGCAATCGTCGGAGCTATCAACACTCCATGAGACTCGAGTATATTTCCAGGATAAAGGACGGCCTCAAGAGATATAAGACCATCTCCACCAAGAAGACCACGAGCAGGGTCTTGGACGGTTCTTATAACTCGATCTACAAAGGCCGCAGCATGAATTTCGATGAGCTGAGAGAGTATGTTCCCGGCGACGATGTCAAAGACATCGACTGGAAGGCAACCTCCCGAAGCCAGAAGGTGCTCATAAGGCAGTATATTGCCGAGAAGAAGCACAACATCATGCTGGTCATGGATACCAACCGCAGGATGCTCGCAGATACATCCGAAGGTGAGGAGAAGAGGGAAGTCGCACTCATCGGGGGCGGCAGCCTGGCATACATGGTTACCAGCAACGGCGACTATGTAAGTGCGATATATTCCGACGGCGAGAAGATGTGCCGCTTCCCGTTCAGGATGGGATTCCTTAATCTGGAGACCATACTGTCCGGTTACAACAAAGCGGTAAGCCTGAAGAATAATTCGAACATAGATCAGTCGCTCGAATACATCATCCGCAATATCAGGAGAAGGATGATCGTCGTGATCGTAACCGATATGGAAGGCATCAGCAAAGTATCGGAATCACTCCTGAGGCAGCTGATCCTCGTGCACGATGTGCTGCTGATCAACGTCAGCGATGCGGATGTTTTCGGTAAGAACGTATATGGCATCGAGCAGAGTGATTATCTGCCGGCGTACATCACAAGAAGCAAGAAGCTCAGGAAGCTTCAGCAGGAAGAGAAGAGACGCGTCCTTGCCGAGTGTGATAACAAGCTTAAGAGGAACGGCATAGCCATGACGACGATAAGATCGTCCAACAATGTCGAGAGAGGAATAATAGAGCTTCTTGAGAAGCATAAGACGAGGAAGTAAAGATGCCTACAAGTGTTAAGCTTAGGAACATGCTTGATTATTCAACAGCACCGATACTCATTGTCGGCGCGCTGTTGCTGCTGATCACGCTTGTAGTGGTCATCTATATCCTTGTCCGTGTCATCAAGAGCAGGAAGAACAAGCGCAAGATCACGGCTAAGGAACTTCTCTGGACCAAGCCGGATATGAATAAGCTCAAGCAGGAATACCTCGCGAGACTCGAGAAGATCGAGAGGACATTCCTTGAAGACCCTACGCTCATCAGACCTACTTACGAGAAGATGAGTAAGCTCATAAGGAATTTTGCATATCAGGCTACGGGCATAGAGGTGCAGAAGTACACACTTTATGAGATCCGAATGGCAAAGATGAATGCCCTGGCAGATCTTGTCGAGGAGTACTACGAGCCTGAGTTCGACAGGATATCTGCAGGCGATGCAAAAGAGTCTATCAAGAAGACGAAGAGGACGATAACAGAATGGAACTGAAGTACGAGATAGCTTTATATATCTGCGGTGCCGTAGCGTTAGTCTATATCGTTCTCACCTTCATCAGCCTCCACCGCAAGAAGAAATACAAGGGCGGATCCAAGGTCGTTGTTCCCGATTACCTCAAGAACATGCCTTACTACAAGTTCAAGGTACGCTCATATAAGGTAATGAAGTTCCTTCTGTCCTTATCGATCATCTCAAGCATCCTGCTGTCAGGATTCCTCATGGCGCGTCCCTATAAGACCGAGACGACCACGATAGAGAACTACAACAGAGACATAATCATCTGCATGGATATCTCGACGACAGTCGATGAGCTTAACGAGGTGCTCGTCGACAAGCTGATAGATGTCGTGGAAGATCTCGAAGGCCAGAAAGTAGGCATCGTAATATTCAATACGACACCTGTCCTCATCTGCCCTCTTACCACTGATTATGATTATGTTATAGACACTTTGGAGACGATACAGAAAGCCCTGGAGATGAGGACCGATTATTACAACAGTTTTAATGTTGACTGGGACGAGTATATCAAGCTCGATGACTTCATCAGCAAGGGAACGCTCGTCGGCAACGAGATGCGCGGTTCTTCGATAATCGGTGACGGTCTCGCCGGAGCAGCCATGAGCTTCAATAATCTTGAGGAAGATCCGGACAGAACAAGGATCATCATATTCTCGACCGATAACGATCTGGCCGGAGAAGAGCTCATCACTCTTCCCGATGCAGGCAAGATGTGCGAAGAGAATAACATTATCGTTTACGGCGTCGGAACCGAGTATATGTATTCAGCCGATCTCAAAGAGATGAAGAAGACTGTCGAGAATACCGGTGGCGAATTCTACTACGGTGAGAGCAATACAGCCGTAAGAGACATAGTGTCTGCGATAGAAGATCAGGTGGAGACACTTGATGATGCAACGTATGAGATAACGGAAGTGGATCAGCCGGAGATACCTTTCTATCTGCTCCTGACCACCATAGCGGCAATGATACTGCTGGCATTTGTAACGAAGGTGTAGCCCATGGACGATATTATCTTTAATCCGATAATCCCGGTTGGGGCAATGGCAGTTATCTGCATCCTCCTTCTCTGTCTTAAGAGAAGAGGTGTGGCACCTTACATCAGACAGATAATCATCATTGTGCTCCTGTTCGCCATTAATCTGAGACCCATGATCCGCGACAAGCATGTCAAGGTCGAGCAGGAAGTGACCAAGTGCAAGATCATATTCGTTGTAGATGATACGATAAGCATGGTCGCCGAGGATTACGACGGTAAGAATCCGAGGTTCGACGGAGCCAAAGCAGACATCGCCTACATCATAGACGAGTTCCCGGGTGCTGAGTACAGCATCATCGACTTCAACAATGATGCGCAGGTCCTGACACCGTTTACTGACGATCCGGAATTTGCAAAGGCATTCGTCGACAGCATTGCTCCGATCTATTACATGTATGCCTTCGGAACCAATCTGAGCGTTGTAAAGGATACCCTTGAAGATGTTCTCGAATCTGCTGATGAGAGAAGTGACGATCCGATATACGTCTTCTTCATAAGTGACGGCGAGATAACGGATGATTATGCGCTCAAGCCCTTCGATGATCTTTCCGAGTATATCGACGGCGGTGCAGTAATGGGATACGGTACGAGCAAGGGCGGCATCATGCATGTCTCCGATCCCTACACAGGCGAGTCAGAGGTTCTCATGGACGAGAGGGATTATCCCTACCAGCCTGCCGTATCTTGCATCGATGAGGACAATCTCAAGAAGATCGCACAGGAGCTTGGCATATCCTATGTTCACATGGACAGGGCCGAGAGGATAGAATCGACTATCAACAGCATCAAGAATTCTGTTGATACCGATGTTGAAGAAGACAAGAGAGAAGGATACGCGGAACTGTACTTTTATCTGATGATCCCGCTGGCTGTCCTTGTTGCATATGAGTTTATAAGTGTAAAGCGAAGAGGTTGATATGAGGATCACAAAAAGAGTCATAATCGGAATATGGGTATTGCTCGTGATCTTCCTGGGCATCCTGCTGCTTGCCTACTACAGCAACAGGAACATGATCAAGAGCTACAAGAAAGAGAAGTACGAATTCAACCAGCTCGGATTCCTGGGCTTCACTGAGCCGTACATCAATCCATACAACAGAGGAAATATATTCTACTCTCTCGGTGATTACGACAGAGCGATCGCAGAGTATGATCTGGCGCTGTCTTACAATCCTCCGGAGCCTGCCGACTGCATGATCAGGGTCAACTATGCACTGTCACTGATCGCGCCTATCGATGTCAACAACATCAATGAGGATAATCTGGATGAGGTTCTCGATATACTCGATGAAGCCCGCGATATCCTCTGTGAGAACGGATGTGCCAATGACAAGGGAACAGGTCACTATGATCCTGCCCAGACTCTCAAGGATGAGATCGACGAGTTCGAGGAAGAGCTCCTGCAGCAGGCTGAACCTACACCTGAGCCGACACCTACTCCTTCTGATCCGAACGATCCCACACCCACGCCCACGCCTACTCCTTCCAATGGAGAGCAGGATCCCGAAGATCAGCTTCAGGACATCATGCAGGATGCTCTCGAAGACCGCGTATCTCCGAGCGATGATTACTGGTCATCTGACTGGAACTGGGGAGACCAGGCTTCCTGGTAAAAAACTTTCATTAAAGCAACTTTGAGTACTGTCTGAGAGCAGCACACTCGCGAGCGACTTCCGCACAAGCGAAGCGCGGAGGACCTTAGCGAGCAAGCGTGCTGCTCGAGTTTAATCTGCGGGATGTCTCTTATACATCGACTTGAGCAGTATGGGCACCGTGATGGAGCTTACCAGTATCAGTAAGATCACGGCCGTAAAGAAATCCTCAGTAATTAGTCCTGCGGCAAGACCCTTGGAAGCCGTAATGAGCGCGACCTCGCCTCTGGTCATCATGCCTACGCCTATCTTAAGCGCATCGTTACCCTTGAACCTGCAGAGTCTTGCCACTCCGCCGCATCCCAAGATCTTGCTCAGACATGCCACGAGCACGAAGCAGACGGAGAACAAAAGGAGCTTAAGGTCCATAGTCTCGAAGGACACCTTGAGACCGATTCCGGCAAAGAACACAGGTGCGAAAACCATATATGCCGAGATATCGACCCTTCTCTCAACGTAAGAAGCATCGTGAAGGTTACACAGGACGACACCTGCGACATATGCACCGGTAATATCGGCGATGCCGAAATACCTCTCCGCAACAAACGCCATTATCAGGCAGTATACAAGAGATGCGATGGGGATCCTTCTCGTGTGCTCATAACGCTTGTCGAGCCAGGAGAAGATCTTGAATACGATGAAGCCGGAGATGATCGCTATCGCGAAGAACAGTACGGCTTTGAGGATGATCATCCAGATATTGGTCTCGGATCCTCTGGCACTTAATACGAATGTAAGGACGATGATGCCGATGACATCATCGATGATGGCAGAACTTGTTATCGTTGTTCCGATGAGACCGTTAAGCTTGCCGAGTTCCTTCAGGGCAGCGACCGTGATGCTGACGGAAGTGGCTGCGATGATGGTTCCGATGAACAGACCTTTGAGCATCTGATCAGAACCGAATCCGTCCCAGCCGTAGAATGCCATGAACAGGACTGCACCTGACACGAGCGGGACGAACACGCCTGCACAGGCGATGGCCGTGGCCTTGAGCCCCGTCTGCTTGAGCTTCTTCATGTCTGTTGACAGACCTGCTTCGAACATGAGCATGATGACACCGATCTTGGCCATCTGTGAGATAAAGTCACTCTCGTCCACGAGGACCGGGAGAGGGGCTTCTGCCAGAGCGGGGATGGTCCTGTTAAGGATGCCGACTACGGCAGGACCTATAAGGACGCCTGCGAGTATCTCGCCGACGACTTCAGGAGCACGGAATTTACGTGCTGCAATACCGAACAATTTGGCAACACAAAGTATGATCGCCAGATCTCTCAGAAAAGTAAGGTCTTCCATATTCCACCTCTCAGGCCATAGAGCCGAATATACTTATATCACGAACAATCAATGCAGGCGGAATTAAAACTACACAAAAAAGCCCGCGGATTGCCTGCGGTACTTAAGGTTTATGTCAAGAAAGACTACTTAACGCAAATACTCGTGTGATATACTAGTGTAGTTATGGATCAGGAGTTCTGATCATGAAGTAAGAGGAGAGATTATATGAACAAGCTTAACTGGATTGTTGAATGTCTGATTTCGATGGTAACCTGCGGTCTGTACGGAATCTTTTTCTGGTACAAGATCGATACCAATATGCGTACGATCAACCCCTACCCGAGCAAGCCGGTCCTTAACTACTGGCTGGCATTCCTGATCGGTCTCGTTACCGGCGGTATCGTTATGTGGGTTTACTACTATCAGGTATTTACGGCAATGGAAGAGGAAGCAAACAAGATCGGCATCAACAAGTTCTACAGCCCGATCATCTCTGTCCTCATCATGTTCGTTCCTTTCTACAGCTTCTACTATCTGTGCGACTATCAGAACACACTTGCTGAAGCAAAGGGTCTCCTACGCTGACAGGATACACCGGCGCAATGAAGGAATTAGAGTATCCCTTTGATCCGGACTATATACTGCGTAAGAAGAAGGCGATCAGAAGGCAGCTTCTCGAGCGTCCCGACATCAAATACATAGATAAGAAGATAGCCATCCTCGGAGGGTCTACTACCAGTGACATAAAGCAGATCCTCGAGTTGTTCCTGCTGGACTACGGCATCAGGCCGGAGTTCTGGGAGTCCGAGTACAACAAGTTCTTTGAAGATGCCGTTTTCGGCAACGAAGAACTGGATGCGTTTGCCCCGGACCTTGTCGTGGTACACACGACGACGAGGAACATCATGTCCTACCCGCGTGCGGGACAGACTCCCGAAGAAGTGGATGCCATTCTCGATTCTGAATATCTGAGATTCGAGAAGGTGTGGCAGTCGCTCGAAGTAAGGTACGGCTGCACCGTTATCCAGAACAACTTCGAGATGCCGTACTTCAGGCTCCTGGGCAACAGTGATGCCACCGATATCCATGGAAGAGTGAACTTCATCACAAGGCTGAACGGCAGGTTCCACGATTACGCGAGAACGCACGGCAGCTTCTTCATCAATGACATCAACTATGTCTCTGCGGAATACGGCATCAAGCGCTGGGCAGATCCCGGTGACTGGTACAGATATAAGTATGCCTTAAGCGTCAGTGCGATCCCGGACTTCGCATTCAATCTCGCACACATCATCAAGGCGATATACGGCAAGAACAAGAAGGCTATCGCACTCGATATGGATAACACCCTCTGGGGCGGTATCGTCGGAGACGACGGTTCCGAGAATATCCACATCGGTCATGAAGATGCGGTATCTGAGCTTTACACGGAGTTCCAGCAGTACGTCAAGGCGCACAAGGATATCGGCATACTTCTTACGGTTGCATCCAAGAACGATGAAGAGAATGCCCTAGCGGGACTTAACAGACCGGATTCCACACTGAAGCCGGATGATTTTATCGTTATCAAGGCCAACTGGGAGAACAAGGACCGCAACATTGTCGCGACTGCGCAGGAGATCAACATCGGTGCGGACAGCTTTGTTTTCGTTGACGACAATCCGATGGAGAGAGGACTCGTCGAAAGCAATGTCCCGGGTATAAGCGTGCCGGCTGTGGGCGCACCCGAGACCTATATAGAGACCATGGACAGGAACGGTTATTTTGAAGTGACCGGACTGTCCGAAGAAGACCTTAAGCGCGGTGAGATGTATAAGGCAAACATCGAGAGGGCAAAGACCCAGGGCGCCTTTGATAACTACGAAGACTATCTGAAGTCTCTCGAGATGCAGGCTGAGATCGGACCGTTCGCTCCCGTATATATGGAGAGGATCGCCGAGCTCACCAACAAGAGCAATCAGTTCAACCTTACGACGAAGCGCTGCAGCAGGGCGGAGATAGAGGCTTTCGCCGCAGATCCCAAATACATTACCCGTTACGGCAGGCTCGAAGACAAGTTCGGTGACAACGGTGTTGTCGCGGTAAGCTTCGGTCATGAAGAAGACGATGGCGGAGCGAAGGTATTCGTGATGGATCTCTGGCTCATGAGCTGCAGGGTCTTGAAGCGCGGCATGGAATACGCGATGATGGACGAATTCGTCAATGAATGCAAAGCAAGAGGCATAACAAAGATCAAAGGCTGTTATTATCCGACGGCTAAGAATAAAATGGTGAGAGAGTTCTATAAAGATCAGGGCTTTGACAAAGTATCCGAGGATGAGGAAGGAAACTCCTTCTGGGAACTCGACTTATCGAAGCCTTATGAGAGCAGGAATATTGCGATCAAAGTTAATTAACGGAGGAAAGATATGACTAGAGAAGAAGTTTTTGCAAAGCTTAACGAGGTGTTCCGTGATGTATTCGATGACGAGGATATCGTGGTAACCGACGAGACTACCGCTGCAGACATCGAAGACTGGGATTCCCTTGAGCATATCAATCTCCTCGTAGCGATCGAGCGTTCTTTTGAGATCAAGTTCACGATGGGTGAGACCACCGGAATGAAGAATGTCGGCGAGATGGTCGACAAGATCATGACTCACCTCGGATAATCACGAATGTCACTGGTATCCGCACCTTATCTCGCGTTTATCCTCGCGGCGACGATAATCTACTATCTTCTCCCGGGTAAGACGAGAAGATGGTGGTTGCTTGCCGCGAGCATTGCTTTCTGCGCGTTCTGCGGATTCTATACATTGTTCTTTGTACTGCTGGCGGCATTTACCACTTATGCCGGAGGCCTTTTTGCAGGCCGCCAGGGGAAGACGTGGCAGCGTAACCTCGCCTGCATAATCACGGTCGTATTCAATCTGGCGATAATGTGTGCCGTCAAGTTCTACGGCGTCATGGATCTGATGGCAGAGGATCTGAACAGCTTCTTCGGAGCATCTGAAGGTGTCAGGGAATTCATGCTGTATCTTGTTCCGGTCGGCATGTCCTTCTATACGCTTCAGATGGTGGGATATGTTCTCGACTGTACATGGGACAGGGTAAAGCCTGAGAGGAACATCGGAAGGTATCTTCTCTTTGCGACATACTTCCCGTATATCACGTCCGGTCCGATGAATTCATATGCGGGACTGTCTGCCGAACTGGACAAGGCAGAGACTGCAAAGTTCTCGATACAGCGCCTGAAGGAAAGTGCGATAAGGATCGCGTGGGGCTTCTTCAAGAAGCTCGTCATCGCAGACCGCATTGCCGTGATGGTAGATGCAGCATACGGTGACCACATCACATATACAGGTCTTTATACCGTGATCGGAGTGTTCTGCTTCGCGATACAGCTCTATACTGACTTCTCCGGATGCATTGATATCGTGCTCGGCACATCGCATCTGCTCGGCATCGAACTTAACGAGAACTTCAACAGCCCTTATCTGTCGAGATCGATAAGAGAATACTGGAGACGCTGGCATATCACGCTGGGTTCTTGGCTCCGCGATTACCTTTACTATCCCGTGCTCAAATCCGCACCGCTCGTTAAGATCGGTGATGTATCCAGGAAGGCCCTTGGCAAGAAGCGCGGCAAGAAGGTTCCCGTATATGTGGGGATGCTCATACTGTGGTTCTCGGTAGGTTACTGGCACGGCGGCATGTGGACGTACATCATCGGTTCGGGACTTCTTCATTGTCTTTATATCGTGAGCGGCATGCTTTTCGAGCCTTTGTTCGAGAAGGTGAGAGGACCGCTTAAGAGCGACCGTCTGCCGTATAAGATCTTCCAGATAGTGCGCACATTCATCCTTGTACTCCTGGGATTCGTGTTCTTCAGATCGAGGACTGTTCCTGAGGCGATAGATATGTTCGCGGCATTTACGAGAGCCGGCGGGATTGCTTTTAACGCTCAGGGCATTTATTCTATGGGTCTGGATCTTGCGAACATCATCGTGCTCATCGTATCTGTGGCGATCCTTGTTGCAGTCGATATATATCAGTACACGGAAGATGATGCTGCCGAACACAGATCTGCGCTATCACTTGTCTGCAACAGACCTGCAGTGGTATCGTGGGCAGTGTTCATGGTGCTGGTATTGATGGTGCTGATCTTCGGAAGATACGGCTTAGGTTATGACAGCGGCGCGTTCATATACGCGAGAATATAAGGAGGAATATCTGATGAATATTGTTTGTCTTGATATGGAGGGCGTACTTGTCCCCGAGATATGGATCGAGTTTTCCAAGAAGTCCGGGATCCCCGAGCTTACGAGAACAACGAGGGACGAGCCTGATTACGACAAGCTCATGCGCTGGAGACTCGGCATACTCCGCGAGCACGGTCTTGGACTCAAGGAGATCCAGGACGTTATCTCGCAGATCGATCCGCTTCCCGGTGCAAAGGAATTCCTGGACGAGCTCCGCAAGGACACACAGGTGATAATCATCAGTGATACATTCACACAGTTTGCCATGCCTCTCATGGCAAAGCTCGGATATCCTTCACTCTTCTGCAACTCTCTGGTAGTAGGAGACGACGGAATGATCGAAGACTTCAAGATGAGGATCGAGGACTCCAAGCTCTCGACAGTTCGTGCGCTTCAGTCCATCGGATTCGATACTATCGCATCAGGCGATTCCTATAACGACCTTGCAATGATCAAGGCATCTAAGGCAGGGTTCCTCTTCAGGAGCACGGAGAAGATCATCGCGGACAATTCGGACATCCCGGCATTCGAGTCGTTCGACGATCTGCTCGCTGCCATCAAGGCAGTTCCTGATTCGAACTGAAGAACAAACCAAAGACTTTTACAAACAAAAAGAGCGACACCGAAGTGCCGCTCTTCTTTTTGCGGTTGATTATCTATCACTTCTTGATAAGCAGTGACTCGCCTGTCATCTCTGCAGGCTGGGGCAGACCCATGATCTCGAGGAGAGTGGGTGCGATGTCGCAGAGTCTTCCGCCTTCACGGAGTGTGTACTCGGGATCGTAGTTGTAGAGGATGAACGGAACGGGATTCGTTGTGTGTGCAGTATGAGGCTGCATTGTCTCGAGGTTCATCATCTGCTCTGCGTTACCGTGGTCAGCACAGATGAAGAGAACGCCGTCCATCTTCTTGACTGCCTCGACTGCACCGCCGACGCAAGCATCAACTCTCTCTACGGCCTTGATGGCAGCTTCGAGGACACCTGTATGGCCGACCATGTCAGGGTTAGCGAAGTTGATGATGACTACGTCATACTTATCGGAGCAGATAGCCGCATCGAGCTTCTCGGATACTTCCGGAGCGCTCATCTCAGGCTTCAGGTCATAAGTTGCAACTGCAGGTGAAGGAACGAGTGTACGGTCCTCATCCTTGTTGGGTTCTTCGATACCGCCGTTGAAGAAGAATGTAACGTGAGCATACTTCTCTGTCTCTGCGATACGGAGCTGCTTGAGTCCGTTTGCTGCAAGATATTCACCAAGTGTATTCTTGATCTCTTCCTTCTTGAAAGCGACGAACTTGTTGGGAATAGTCTCGTCATAGTCCTTGAAGCAGACATATGTGAGAGGCATGAAGCCGTTAGCGCGCTTAAGGTGCTTGATGCACTTTGTATCGGATGCATCACCTTCTGCAGCTGCGATATCCTCATCGGAGAAGCAGAAAGCCTTTGTGATCTCTCTTGCTCTGTCGGGACGGAAGTTGAAGAAGATGACGGAGTCATTCGGCTTAACAACGGAGAGGGGCTTGCCTGCTTCGTCTGTGATGACGGTAGGAAGAACGAACTCGTCCGTTACGCCGCCGTCATAGGATTCCTGCATTGCCTTGACGGGATCCGTTGCCTTAACGCCTTCGCCCAGAACGAGTGAATCGTATGCGAGCTGGATCCTGTCCCAGTTGCTGTCTCTGTCCATTGCATAGTAACGGCCGGACATTGATGCGACCTTACCTACGCCGATCTCCTCTGCCTTGTCGACCAGAGCCTGGAGATAATCCTTACCGGAAGCCGGAGGTGTATCACGGCCGTCGAAGAAGGGATGGATGTAAACTCTGTCGAGACCTTCCTTCTTACACATCTCGAGGATCGCATAGAGGTGTGTGTTGTGTGAGTGAACGCCGCCGTCAGACAAAAGTCCCCAGATGTGAAGATCTGAATTCTTCTCTTTGCAGTTGCCTATGGCACGGAGAAGCTCTTCGTTCTTGAAGAACACGCCGTCCTCGATGTACTTTGTGATGAGAGTGAGATCCTGATAGATGATCCTTCCCGAACCGATGTTCATGTGTCCTACCTCGGAGTTACCCATCTGTCCGTCGGGAAGTCCTACTGCGAGGCCGGATGCAAAACCCTTAACGAAAGGGCACTCTGCCTTTAGCTTGTCGATGACGGGAGTGTTTGCCATCTCGATAGCGTTATACTCGGCGCTGTCAGACAGTCCGAATCCGTCAAGTACCATAAGAACTACAGGTCTGCGTTTCATGTTTTCTCTCCTTTATAAACCGTAATTTGAAAGCTGTATCAAGCCTTGGGGATGAACTTGTTGAGGCCGGGATCGTACTCATAGCCGATATCCGCGAGCGACTTCTTTACGTCATGTTCGTCGAGATCCAAAGACCTGCACAATTCCTCGAGAGAATCATAGTTGTCTCTTAACCCTGTGTTGACATAACTGAGAAGTATGTTCGGATCCTTCGGCACGTTATCCATCTCCTGTGACTATTATTTATAACTGCGCAATTATAGCACATCACAGGGGGCTTGGGTTAATTCTTTATCTTGGGAAGGTTCCAGCCGAAATGTGCCGCCAGGTATCTTATGACCAGCGTCACAAAAAATCCCGCCATGATACCGGCAGTAACCGATCCGCCCGCGCCGCAGATCACGAACATGACGATGGCGCCCAGTATCGAAGCGCAGGCATAGACGTGCTTTACGAATATCATGGGCATCTCGAGGGACAAGACGTCACGGATAACGCCGCCGCCGACGCCGGTTACCACGCCGAGGAATACTACAAGGAAAGCATTTGCCGCGATGCTGCCAGGTAAGGTCAGACCCGCATGGACACCGTCGACCGTGAATGCCGCAAGTCCTGCGGAGTCACACCAGAAGAATATCTGATCGTAGATATTGCGCGCCTTATCGGGGATCTTCTTCCCGGTCTTCTTCGTCATGTATACGAAAAGGAACACCACGTTCGCCGTTATCGCCGCCAGCAGCACGAAGAACGGGTCTATGAAGGCCGTCGGAGGCATCTTGCCGATGATGAGGTCTCTTATGATGCCGCCGCCCGTGGCAGTCACTATCGCGAGTATGTTGATGCCGAAGATATCCATCTCCTTGCGGATGCCCGCGATCGCTCCGGACACCGCGAAAGCAACGGTGCCTACGATATCCGTGATAAAGATGAAGAGCGTCGTATCCACACCGCTATTATAGCGGAATAAATGCGGTGCGGTAGAGCCTGTTTTCATATATAATGGACGCAGTTTTGAATTGCGGAGGAATATATGGCTGCAGTAGGCGAATGCGAGCACCTGGTCCAGTACTATGAGACCGATCAGATGGGTGTAGTTCACCACTCGAATTACATCAGGTGGTTCGAAGAGGTCAGGACGGTGCTTTTCGAGGAGATAGGACTCGGATATAAGGGCATGGAAGAGGGCGGAATAATCAGCCCCGTGGTAGCCGTATCGGCGAAGTACAAGACCATGGCGAAGTATTGCGATACGGTCGTGATAAGAGCCGAGGTCGTGAAGTACACCGGAGTAAGGTTCGATGTCAGATACAAGGTCTTCGATAAGGAGACGGAAGAGGTAAGATGCGAAGGAACGAGTGAGCACTGTTTTATCAGTCCGGAAGGAAAGATAATCTCGCTTAAGAGGTCGTTCCCGGAAATACACAACAGGCTTGATCAATTGGTCAACGGAGACAAGGAGGCTTAAGATGGCAGACATTATCATCGTAGGTGCAGGTCCGGCGGGACTGTCGGCAGCGATCTATGCAAGACGCGCAGGAATGAACACGGTCGTATACGAAGCTGAGTCTTACGGCGGACAGATAATCAACACGCCGGAGATCGAGAACTATCCCGCGATAGCAAAGATCTCGGGATTCGATTTTGCCGACGGCCTCTACAAGCAGGCTGAGGCTCTGGGTGCCGAGATCAAGTTCGACAAGGTTACCGAGATCAAGCCCGCGGAAGGCGGCTTTGAGGTATCGACAGAATACAGCGGCACAGAGACATGCAAGGCGGTAGTCCTCGCAGTCGGAGCGAAGAACCGCCACATGGGCATCGCGAGAGAAGAAGAGCTTACCGGCAAGGGCGTATCTTACTGCGCCACATGCGACGGTGCTTTCTATAAGGGCAAGACGGTCGCAGTCACAGGCGGCGGCAACACGGCAGTTGAAGATGCCATCTATCTCTGCGGAATGGCGGAGAAGGTATATCTGGTACACAGAAGGAACGAGTTCCGTGCAGAGGAGACTCTCGTTAATGCGGCCAAGGCCATCGAGAACTTGGAGTTCGTAACACCTTATGTCGTCAAGGAACTTAAGGGTGAGCCGAAGCTGTCTTCCGTAGTCCTCGAGAACAGGGAAGACGGATCTGAGAAGGAGCTTGCTGTTGACGGTCTGTTCGTGGCGATAGGTCAGGAGCCTGCTACGGCTTCGTTCAAGGATCTTGTTACTCTCTCGGGCGGCTACATCGAAGCCGGCGAGGACTGCAAGACCAATGTCACGGGCATCTTCGCGGCTGGAGACGGCAGGACCAAGAAGGTAAGACAGCTTACGACGGCATGTGCCGACGGAGCGGTCGCAGCGCTTGCGGCAGTAGACTTCATCAAGCTCGGATAACTTGTTAATAAACCCGCTGCGGTGTATCATACATTGGCCTTGTTATGAGGCCATCGGAGGATTATATGGCAAAAAATGTATTTGACACGCTTGAAGAGAGAGGTTATTTCTCACAGGCAACACACAGAGAAGAGATCTACGACCTGCTGTCCAAGCCGGGAGTATCTTTCTATATAGGTTTTGACCCGACTGCTGACAGCCTTCACGTAGGTCACTTCGTGCAGATGATGGTAATGAGCCACATGCAGAAGGCAGGTCACAGACCGATCGCACTCATGGGCGGCGGCACGGGCATGATCGGCGATCCTTCCGGACGTACCGACATGCGTCAGATGATGACCGTAGAGACGATCGATCACAATGTCGAGTGCTTCAAGAAGCAGATGGGCAAGGTCATCGATTTCTCTGACGACAAAGCTCTCATCGTAAACAACGCAGACTGGCTCAGAGACCTCAATTACATCGAGTTCTTAAGAGATATCGGACCTCACTTCTCGGTCAACAAGATGCTGACTGCCGAGTGCTACAAGCAGCGTCTCGAGAAGGGTCTGTCCTTCATCGAGTTCAACTACATGCTCATGCAGGCATACGACTTCTACTATCTCCATAAGAAGTACGGCGTTAAGCTTGAGTTCGGCGGAGACGACCAGTGGTCCAACATCCTTGCAGGCATGGAGCTCATCCGCCGTAAGGACCAGGAGGAGGCATACGGTCTCACATTCACACTCCTCACGAACAGCGAGGGCAAGAAGATGGGCAAGACCGCCAAGGGTGCTGTCTGGCTCGATCCCGACAAGTTCTCCGTATACGACTTCTATCAGTACTGGAGAAATGTCGACGATGCTGATGTCATCAAGTGCATGAAGCTCCTGACATTCCTTGAGATGGACGAGATCAACGAATATGCAAAGCTCACCGATGCTTCCATCAACGAGGCAAAGAAGAGACTTGCCTTCGAGGTAACGAAGATCATCCACGGCGAGGAGCAGGCACAGATCGCCAAGAAGACCGCAGAGGATATTTTCGAGAATGCCGGAAGGTCGGATGACATGAAGACCACCGAGTTTACCGCTGCAGAGCTTGCCGAAGGTCTGCAGATCGCGCAGGCCCTGGTAAAGGCCGGCCTTATGAAGTCCAACGGCGAAGCGCGCCGCATGATCGCTCAGAAGGGCGTATACCTCAACGACAAGGTCGTAGAAGATCAGTTCTATGCGCTGTCCGAGTCCGACTTCGACGCGAACGGCGAGGCCATCGTACGCAAAGGTAAAAAGAATTACCATAAGTTCAAGATAGGTTGATTTTTTGGCCCTGCGACTGTAAAATCAAAGGGCAAATCTTTTTTAAAGGAAGGGTAAGATTATGAAGAAGGTTAAAGTTCTGGCTGCCGGTCTTATGGCTGGTGTTATGCTTTTCTCAATGGTTGGCTGCGCTAACTTCAAGGCTACTGACGAGAAGGCTTTCAAGAAGGCTCTTGAAGATGAGCTCGATCTTGAAGAGGATGAAGATTACTATGTTTACGAAGATGGCGATACATGGATCTCAGACTGCGACACAATGATCTATGCTTATAAGAAGAATGGGGTCTTCGGATACCTTGAATTCGACGATGCAGAGGATGCAGCTGATTACTTCGAAGACTACTACTATGATGACTTCGAGGATATGGTCAAGGATAAGGACTTCGAGGGTAAGTATGCAATGAGCTACAACGATAAGTCCGGCGCCGGCTATATCACATTCAACGGTGAAGCTGATTCTGACTTCGCTGATGACGATATCTACGGCGGCGTTTACTGCAAGGACGGCATCATCGTTATTGCCATGGCTTACAGCGATAAGTCAAGCGACATCGATAACGTCAATGCATTCCTGAAGGCTATCGGATATCCCAAGCCGTAATCAGGTTACGATCGAATCGACATTATCCCCTCGGCTGCGGCAAAGCACCCGAGGGGATTATTTTAACTTAAGGAGTTGTTATGGGAAGCAAGAACAGTCTGACACGGATATGGTCCGGACATAAGGAGCTGATAAGCCTTATTGCCGTGATCTTTATGACTGTCGGCACCCTGTCTCTTGTTTCCTTCTATGTCTTTAAGCACAATCCGGATTATGACAGCTATTTCCTTATCGAGACCGGAAGATATATCGTTACGAACCACAGGCTTCCCGATACGGCATACTGGCTCATAACCGAGAATGTCCCCACCATCATCCAGCAGTGGCTGTGCTGTGTTGCCAATTATACTTTCTATTCCACATGGGGGTTCTTCGGGATCAAGATCCTGGCATATATCATGGCTGCGGTCCTGCATGGTGCTTTTTATTTCCTGGCGAGGACATTCACAAAGCAGAAGAGCTTTGCGATGGGCATTGCTACTGTATGCGTCTGTATCTGCCATCAGTTCATGACGACGAGGCCGTATGCACTGACGATAACCCTGTCGGTGTTATTGGTGATCGTGCTCAAGCGTTTCTTCAGCACCGATAAGCACAGCGTGCGCGATACGGTACTGTTCTATCTGGCCGTTGCAGGCATATTCATCGTTCAGGCAAACTGGCAGATATCCAATATCGTGTTCCCGATGCTGTGGATATGCTGCTTCATCCCGAAGCTTAAGGACGGCAGGAAGCCCGCACTCGACCTGTATGCGATTGGAGCACTTGCAGTCGGAGCTGTCTCCACACTCATTAATCCCAACGGCATATACGGCACGCTCTACCTCGTAAAGACTCTTAAGGACGTCGGGATATTCCCGATCGCTGAGATGGACAGTCCTGCGATGAAGAGCGTCAGCATGGTCTGCGTGGTTGCGATAATAATCCTTGCGACAGTCCTCATTAAGAAGCTCCCGCTCTGGCTGATCTTCGCATCTGCCGGAAGTGTCATATCTGCCTGCATGTACTGGCGATGCCTGTGGATGTTGATGATCCCTCTGGCAGCGCTCGTTACGATGATCGATCACAAGCAGGTCGCTGCGGCAGTGAAGCTCATAGGAGCTGCCGCCATCATAGTCATCGGCTTAATCAAGATCCCCGATGCGATGGTCTACTACTATGTCTATCCCGAAGAGATCAAGCAGGACGTTGCAAGTTATATAACGGGCGATGATGTAGTGCTCTTCACCGATTTCAATACGGGCAGCTATTTTACGTTCAGCGGCTTCAAGGTCTATTACGATGCAAGGCCCGATATATACGGTCCCGGCATAGCAGGTGACAAGGAACTCAATTCTGAGATGGCTCAGGTAATATCGGGTGATATCGACTACGACGAATTCATAGACAAGTACGGATTCAACTGGTTTGCCGTCAATGTAGTGGACAGCATAGACATATATCTCCAGTACAACGACGGCTATGAGAACGTCTACGACGACGGGTTCCTGAAGATATACAAGGCTGTATAAGTCCCATTAAAAGGCCTATTCCGCAATAATCTCCCACAACAACAGAACAAATGTTTGCAAACCGCATTTGCGCGTGCTAATATGCGGGTAATGTTGAATGTGATCAGATTAGGAGCGGCAAGGTGAAGTATCGGCAGTACGGTTATATCTATGACGGAACTTTCGAAGGGTTCCTTACGGTGGCGGTGATATGTCTTAGACAGCACCGGGCACCTGCCTTTGTCCTGCCGTATCATCTCGCAGAAGGCGAGGACGGGATCAGGGTCAAGACCGACCCTTCCGAAGCAGAGCATCTGTATTCCGTGATAGGGAGCGTGGCTGACGTCCAGGCGCAGCAGAACTGTCTGGATTTCTTCCTCACATGTGCATGCCGGAAGGAGATCACCCTTTTTGCATATATCTATAAGGCGCTCGTTACCGGGCCTTCTATCTCGGAAGACTATTCGGATCCGACCGTGAAGCTGGTCCGGCAGGCGGTCCTTGATCTCTACCGTGAGGCTCAGTCCGTGCAGACGGATCTGTGCTTTACGGAAGAAGGCGGACTGAGTGCGGCCGTTATCGATCCGAGGAATTCCGTGCTGCCGCTTATCAGGAATCAGGTCCTGAGAAGAGAGGATATAGAGGATATTGCGCTGTATGACAGGCGGCACTGCCTGCTCCTGAGACGCAAGGGAGAGTTCGCTTCGCTGGCGGATATCAGGCATCTGGCAGTACCGGACATCGACTCTCCGGAAGATCTTATAGATGCGCTAGGCTCCGGCGACATGTGCTGGAAGATGTCAGGGATGGAAGCGCGGCATTCGCTCACACTTAAGTCAATGTGGTATATCGCATCATAAAAAAGGGGGCTGTCCCATCCGGGGCAGCCTCCGTTATCAAACTCAAATCTATGTAAGAGATCAGGCGTTCTTGTTGTCGTCGTTCCTGATGGCCTTTCTCATGATCTTGCCGTTGAAGGTCTTGGGGAGCTCATCGACGAACTCGACGATACGGGGATACTTGTAAGGAGCGGTCTTCTCCTTGACGTAGTGCTGGATCTCCTTCTTGAGTTCTTCCGTGCCCTCGGTTCCCTTAACGAGAGTGATGGTAGCCTTTACGACGATACCTCTGACACCCTGCGGGTCAGGTGCACCTGTAACTGCGCACTCGAGTACATAAGGAAGCTCCATGATGACGTTCTCGATCTCGAAGGGTCCGATACGGTAACCGGAAGACTTGATGACATCGTCCGTACGTCCGACGTATGAGATGTATCCGTCCTCATCCATCCATGCAGTGTCGCCTGTGTGATACCAGCCGTCATGCCATGCATCGTTGGTGAGCTCGGGTGCGAGGTAGTACTGAAGGAAGAGTCCCTTCGGATGATAGTTCTGTGTGTTGATGCAGATCTCGCCTGTCTCACCCGGCTTGCAGACATTGCCGTCCGGATCGAGGATCTTAACATCGTAGAGCGGATTGGGCTTGCCCATGGAGCCGAGCTTGATCTTCGAACCTACGAGGTTGGCGATAACGAGAGTCGTCTCTGTCTGACCGAAGCCTTCCATAAGCCTAATACCGGTAGTCTCCATGAACTTATTGAAGACCTCGGGGTTCAGTGCTTCGCCTGCCGTAACGGCATACTTGAGGGAAGACAAATCGTACT
>R26__coassemble_635_pt1 | contig 20640 bp, 27 predicted proteins | sample R26__metabat2_low_PE_020 | metagenome-assembled genome bin R26
GTATATATTAGTGCTTTCATTTCAATGAAATAACGACGGGAAGTGGTTTATGGGCAGGAAAAAAGGAAAGTATTTCACTATACGGGTATACAAACATGGGTGTTTGTGGTGGTTGCTCATCGGGTGGTGGTGGCGTCCAATTCAATATACTTTCTTTTTCTTCTTGTGCGTTTTTACAGGGTATGGACTTAAAAGAGAAGTAATTGAATTTAAAATCAAGTGATTTAATAATCTAGGTGTGACAAATGTTGTTATTAGGAGGCTGAGTATATGGCTCGAACATCAACCAAAAAAGACAAAAATATATATCAACTTAGGAGAGAAGAACTTGGCTTAAGTAGAGAAAAAGCAAGTGAATTGTTGGAAACAATTCCTCCGGAAAGGATCGAGCGCATAGAAAGCGGAAAATATACTGCATATCCCGATGAAGTTATACTGATGGCTGATAAATACCAGGCGCCACACCTTTGCAATTATTATTGTGCTAATGAATGTGAAATCGGAAAACAGTATGTTCCTGAGATCAAAATCAAAAACCTGTCTCATATTGTTTTAGAAATGCTGGCATCGCTGAATTCGTTGAAAAAACGCCAGGAACGTCTGATTGAAATAACGGCAGATGGAACGATTGAAGCATCTGAAGTTGAAGACTTCATACAAATTCAGGAAGATCTTGAAAAAATATCCATAACAGTTGAAGCACTGCAATTATGGTCGGAACAAAAGATAGCCGCTGGAGAGATTGACATGGATGCTTATGATGCAGCTAAGAACAAAAAGAAATAACTGGAGTTGGAAAACATATCTATTTAAACACCGCGACCTGATGGATCGCGGTGTTTTTTCATACCTGTTGTGAAAAATGGAAATGGTATTTTACACCTGATGTGATGGTGAGACGAATAGCTAGAAGATAATCTATTAATAACAACAAAACGGAATAACCGATGAAAAGAAAGGAGGTAAACATCATAGAAAAAACAAATTCGAGTTAGGCAGATTGGGAAGTGAAAATTGTTGTAATTAGTTTATGCAAAGGAGATTTTATGAATACAAAGAAAAACAAAGGTCTTACAACGGCAATGATCATCATCGCAGTAGCAGCTATACTATATTGTCCGATGCCGGATCCGCTGTTTGGACCAGTAGATGATGCAGCTGTCATTACACTAGCGGCAATTGCAGAGACAGTGTTGGGAATCATCAATGCAAGAAACAAGGCAGTACCTGAGTTTTCATCGAACGGTTTTGATGAGTATTTTAAAGAATAACCTATATTAACCAAACTAAAAAGCGTGTGAAGGAGGTGATACTAGAATAAGTGAAAGCAAGAATATGAGAAGATTTCGCAGCGGTAGCTATAGGTCTAATATGAAAGGCGGTTTTATATGGGTATCGGATTGATAATTGTTGGAATCGGTGTTGTCGTAATGGGTGCATCAATACTTAAGAAATAAAGGTGAGAGAAATGAGAAAATGGGTTAAACGTACTAGGTAAGCAGAGTAAATAGCAATTAGTGCATACCGCCGCAGGTTTCTGCGGCGGTTTCATGTAAATTTACAACTTCATAAACGCAGAGAAACATCTTGTGCCTATAATTTAACCATGGATCATCTAAATGAAGAAGAACATTTTTCTGAGGTGATATACCGGTGACGATAAAAAGAATATATTGCCCCTATTGTGGTGGTAGCATCAAATTTGATATAGACAGTGGTAATAAGCATTGCTTCTGTCTTCATTGTGGGCGAAAAATCATCCTGGATGATGAAGACGTATACACAAATAATTACGGAGAAACATACGGAAATACTAGAAACAGGAATGCCGATATTAAGGATCAAATCCGTCTAAAAGAGCTCGAAGCCGATGCGAGTAATAGTAAGCAAAAACTGATTAAGTATATTATTACTTTTGTTGTTGGTTCGTTATATGTATTAGGTTTTGTATTCATAGCTGTCATTCCATATCTTAACGGAGGTTTTTCTTCACAACTGTTACTAATTTCTACTTTATATTTAACTGCGGGCATATTTGCCTTTGACAGTGATAAGTTTAAAGACAGGAAGAAAAGGAATAGAAAAGAATAACACACAAATAAGTTATATCTATACCAGCACCGCAATTTGATTGATTGCGGTGTATTTATATACCTGTTGTAGTAATAACCATTTGTATTTCACACCTGCTGTTATGGTGGAGAGAATCGTAAAAAGATACGCTATATACAAGAAATAACTTGAAAGGAGGACGCAATGAACACAAAGGAAAGAATACTAAGAATCAGATTGGAAGAAAGAATTGGCAAGCGTCCTGACTATACAAAATCAATAGGAATCTCAATTGCAAATGATAGATCAGGCAAAAAACAAAAAGATATCACAACTTGTAAACACTGAAAGGAGAAAACATATGAATAAGATAGAAAAGATTATGATCGGAATAGGCATCGCAGCATTAGCGTATCTCATATTACCGGATTTGTTCATTGGCCCCATTGACGATACAGCACTGATCTCATTAGCTACAATAGCTGAAGCAGTATTAGCAATTACAAATTTCATGAATAAGGCAAAAGTAGAACATAACACATACGAAAGCTTTGATCAGTTCTAATAACAAGGAGGTTTGTATGACACGTAGAACAAGAAGTGACTGTACAGTGGGTACATTCGAGAAGAAGAATGGTCTTCCGCCCGGAACAATTAGGAATAAGGACGGACGCGATACAAGAAGTGACAAGATGATCGGAACTATTCGTAAAGAGAACAGGAGGTAAATCAATGAGTGAGCGTTTCCCAAATGTCGATTGGTGGTGTGATAGGTGCGGTGCAAACTTGAATATCCAGGCGGGTTTCGATGATCATAAATACATCTGGAAATGCACCGAATGTGGTTTTAAAAACAGTATATCAAGCGCTAATATCTTTGATTCGCACGATGACTTCTTAAATAACCAGTAAGTAGAGATTATTTACACAGAAAATAGACATTGTTGAATCACCTCCAATATTATGCACTAGCATCCCCACCGATTTGGTGGGGATGTTAGTTTTAGAACGGTAATTATGGACTAAGAATTTAACACTCGGTGATATACTTTGCTTAGACTTAAACTAATAGGGATTACAAAACGGAATAAGCGGATATATGCATAACGATCAGAACAACGAAGAATACGAATACTGCCCCAGGTGCGATGCGAATCTGACTCTGCAGAAGGGTTACTCTAACACCCTGCCGTACTGGGTCTGCAAGGGGTGCGGCGAGATGCTCATCAACCCCGATGTGGACGCTGATGACGATGTCGCATGGTTCTGCGACGGGTGCAATGCGATGCTTAATGTCCAGGATGGTTTTCGAGATAATGACGGCACATGGAAGTGCACCTGCTGCGGGTATGAGAACACCATAGACGAGAAGAATCTGTACGATACGGAAGAAGCTTTCGAGATGGATCTGAATAATCCGTATAAGGGTCTTACGGATGAGCAGGTGCTGAAGGTGAGCTCATACCGCGAGGAGAAGGTCATAGAAGGCAGTCCGAACGTCATGGTCGTGTCGGATCCGGAGACGAGCAGACTCTACATCAAGAAGTATCTCAAGGTGTATGACAAGTCCATCTATGAGTTCTTGATAGACAATCCGGTCGCAGGCATGCCGAAGATCCATTACATTGCCGAGGGAAGCAACGGCCTGGTCGTGATAGAAGAATACATTGAAGGCAGGACCGTGGGCGAACTGATAAGCGAGGGAAGTCTGACGGCGAAGCTGGCTCTGGATATTGCAAGGAAGATATGCGGGGTGCTGGTGGTGCTGCACAGGCTGCCGGAGCCGATCATACACAGGGATATCAAGCCGTCGAACGTTATCGTGAGCCCGTCAGGAGATGTGATCCTTCTGGACATGAATGCCGCGAGGTGGGACAGGCCGGACCGTGAGAGTGATACCGGATACTACGGGACGATGAACTATGCCGCACCGGAGCAGCTCTGGTACGGGCTCAAGGCGTCGTCTGCCAAGTCGGACATATATGCGCTGGTAGTGCTGCTGAACGTGATGCTCACGGGCGCGATACCGAAGGAGAGGCATGCAGAAGAACCCATGTGGTCCGTTATAGAGCGTTGCATCAGGCTCGAGGCTGATGAGAGATTAAGTGCGGAGGAACTGCTTAATGTACTGGAGAAGATCAGCGGCGGGGGAGAAAGCGATGTATAAGAGACCGACAGAAGAGCTCGATAAGCTCCTGGAGAACAGCAAGCCGGGCAAGATAGGCGAGTTCTTCGATGAGAACAGGAGCGAGCTCGCAGACGAGCACAAGGGCTTCTACTATTACTATAAGAACGTGTTGGACAGCAAGCACATCATGCTCAAGGATGTGTATATCCAGGTGGGTGTGAGCGAGTCGTACGGAAGCAAGATAATCTCGATGGAGAAGCATACGGCGAGCAGGGACCTGATCATAAGGTTCTGCATCGCGGGGCATTTCTCGCTGGTCGAGACGAACCGTGCGCTGAAGCTGTACGGGTTAAGCCCCCTCTATGCCAAGAACCGCAAGGATGCGTGCATAATAGTGGCTCTGAACAACCATATCTATGATGTGGAGCGGATCAACGCGATGCTGGAGGAGAATAAGTTGGAGAAGTTAGGGTGAGACCGCCTTTGCGTTAAGCACCGTTTTCCATTCCGTTAATTTACGATTAACAAAGCCTGATTCCCACCTTTTTGGTGGGAATGTTCTTTTATCGGAAATAGTAATCTGACCTTGAGGAAACTGTGCGCGTATGAGATGTGCACAATGGGAAAGTTTTGTGAGGTGAGATTATGGAAGAGAGAAGGTGTCCTTCTTGCGGATCCTTACTTGCATCAGGAGAGTTATTCTGCGGAAAATGCGGAACGAAGATAGAACCTATAGATGTTCCTGAGAACCCGGATAACAATAAGAAAAACAGTCATGTGGCAGTCATTGTCATAATAGCTGCCGCTGTTGTTCTGGCTGTTGCAGGGATCGTTATTGCCCTTGTTGTCTCGAATGGAAATCCTGCAGCTAAAGTGGAAGAGTCTGAGACAACGACTGAGAGCACGGCTACGCCAACTCCAACGCCGTCACCGACACCGTCGCCTTCGCCAACACCAACGCCCACTCCCACGCCGGATCCTACTGATCAGCTGTATTATGTCGGAGATATTGTTGATGTTGATGGTCAGCAGATCGAGATGGGTGTAACTGATGAAGTTAACGATAGCGGAGAGCGATGCATCATAGCCGTATTCGGAATAATCAATACTTCGTCGGATAGCTTCTACGTGTCGTACTACGACTTTAACTGCTATGCCGATGGATTGGCATGCAGCCATCACATCTTGTGGGATTACGATATTACCAGTTATGACGAATTGGCTGCAAATGTTTCGCCCGGTAATGGTGTAGCCGGTTATGTTTGCTTTGAAGTTCCCGAAGACGCGGAAGAGATAATAATCGAATATGAATACGATTGGCTTAATGAAAAGCGCCTTAAGTTCGTATATGAAGGACCGATGGTAGCAGATAACTAGGAGGGAAGACATATGGAAAATGAAGAGATGAATGTTGAGAAGAAGTTCTGTATCAAGTGCGGTGCCGAACTGGCTGAAGATCAGATGTTCTGTGCCAAGTGCGGACATAAGGTTGGTGAGGCCGTCACTCCTGATGCTTCCGATAAGAGCGTTCCTGCCAAGAAACCGCCAGTGTGGATCGGAATCGTTATCGCAGCAGTGGTATTGGTCATTGCAGGTGTTGCAGTATTCTTTATCATTCGCGGTAAGCAGGCAAACAGTGTGACCCTGAATACGGAAGAACTGACGATCAAAGCCGGTGAGAGCGGAGATCTGACATTTGTGATCGATCCTGACGATACAAAGGATAAGACTGTCAGTTGGAGCACTTCCAATGAATCAATAGCGACGGTCTCTGATGGTAAGGTTACGGCTGTTAATGAAGGTGACTGCGTAATAACAGTTACAACTGTTAACGGAAAGACTGATACCTGCAAGATCGTGGTGACGCCTGCAGGCCCTGATTTCCAGGCTATCTATGATGAGTACTGCAGTTCTTCATTCGCTAAGGTGGGTTCTGACGGTTCGTATCTCGAGGTTACATGTACCGAAGAGAATTTCTATGAGTCATATTACATGATTCCTGAGATCAATACCGCTCTCGGTCTTCCTGATGCTGTGTTCAACATGATGGGCACGACCCGTCCGATCGACGGAACGCAGAGCTATGAGACGGATACCGTATATGTAACTTGGAACTACAGTGCCAGTGACGGTCTGTACATTATGTACTCAGCTAAGAATTGATCTTAATATTGGAGGTTTGATATATGAAGATGATGAAAAAGCCGATTGCAGCAGTTATGGCAATCTCAATGATCCTGGCAGCCGGATGTGCGAAGCCTGCAGAACCCGCTTCAGGTGAAGCAGACAGTTCTGTTCAGGCCAGCGAAGCATCAGAGTCAGAAACTGAAGAGAGTGAACCGGAGATCAAGATCAAAGTAGATACTAAGCCGGTTGATATCAGCAAGAACTTCAAGCTGGAGCTTTCCTCTGACGGGACAGTCGGATACGGGTATATGAAGATTCCCGGAACAGATTATGTTGATGATCTTCCAACTCTTTTGCTTCGTTTGGATACAGGCGATGTAGAATACTATGACTACGATCCGTATTATGTCTATTCCCTGGTTTATGATTGCGAGATCTATTGCGATCCTGACGCCGATGTATCCGAGAAGGAAATGAAGAGCAGTATAGAAGGTATCTTTGGTTATATGAACAATGGATATAGCATAGACCAGATAGTTGTATCTATGTGGGATTACTTTGGTTACGAGCCGTAAACCGTTGATTTATAAGCGTTTGAATGCGGAAGCCGGAGCATTTGCTCCGGTTTTTGTTTTGTCGGTTTTTGTCGAGTTTTTGTCGAGTTTTTAGGGCATATTCAGCCTCTATAATGATGGTGCTGCTATCTTTTCTACACTGCAGTAGAAAGGAGGAAGTCATGATGAAGGATATATTTTCATTCCTTTCTTCGGTCATGGCTGGTATTGTGGCAAACTATGTCAGCAAATGGCTGGATCGAAGAAAGTAAAAAGCAGTCAGCCTGAGGCTTAAGCCACCTCGCAAAAAACGGAATAGAAAATCCCGAAGCGGCAACTTCGGGATTTTCGTTTGTTTTGATGAAAGATATTTTCATTCATTCCTTACGCAGATTATAACACATGCGTTAGAGCTTGCAAGTTGAACTATAACATGAACATGCTATAATTCAATCAGGCAAAGGAATGCTATGATATTGCCTTTAAAGAATCAAATACCCCGACAGCGGCTACTGTCGGGGTATTCTATTGTATAGTGATAGATATCTGTGCCTTTACTGACTGAATAAAGGAGAACTGCCTATGAGTACCTTTACACTTATCCAGGGTTCCTGCGCTGATCAGGAAGTCGATGTTGTCGTTAATGCTGCCAACAGCGGGCTGTGGGCAGGCGCGGGGATATGCGGCGCTATTTTCGCGAAGGCGGGAGTGGCGGAGCTGGAGGCTGCGTGCCGGAAGTACAAGACGCCGCTGCGTGACGGTGATGCGGTCATAACGCCGGCGTTCGGGATAACGAATGCGAAGGCGATAATCCATGCGGTGGGACCGAATTTCGCGGTGACGCCGGATGCCTTTGATGCGCTGTATGCCGCGTACTATAATTCGCTGGCGGTTATGAAGGCCGAAGGGTACCACAGCATATCGTTCCCGCTGATAAGTTCGGGGATCTTCGGAGGCAGACTGGATGATGCCGTGGCGGTGTCGGCGAGGCAGTGTCTTAAGGCATATGAGGCTTTCGTGGAAGCGAATCCTGAATACCCGGTGGAAGTGAAGCTCTGCGCGTTCAAGGCTGACGAGATGCGCAGGGCCGGAGCGGAATTGGGGAGATAGGAACTGAGAGAAAAGCCCGAAGTCGACACCTTCGGGCTTTTCGTTGTTTTTTGAGAAATATTATTGTTGCTTTCCCTAAATCGATTATACCATGCGCATACGAGTACGCAAGAAGAATAATGCTGGTGTCGCGTATGTCTCAGATGTGAGCGTGGGTTATAATGTGTATATATTAACTAACCGAGGTGAACCCCATGTCCAAGAACGTACTCATAATCACGACCAGTCTGAGAGCGAAGAGCAATTCCGATAAGCTGGCGGAGGCTTTTGCGAAGGGAGCTAAGGAGGCCGGCAACAATGTGGAAGTGGTGTCGCTGAAAGGCATGAAGATCGCGTTCTGCAGAGGGTGCTTCGCGTGTGCGAAGACCGGGATGTGCGTGATCGGCGACGATGCGAATCTGGTCACAGAGAAGATATATAACGCCGATGTCGTTGTGTGGGCAACACCTATCTATTACTACGAGATGTGCGGACAGATGAAGACCATGATCGACCGCGCGAACTCGCTGTATCCGAGAGATTACAAGTTCCGCGAAGTGTACCTGCTGTCGGTCGCGGCTGATGACGGCGATAATGTTGATCAGTATGCGGCAGGCGGCGTTCAGGGCTGGGTTGACTGTTTCGAGAAGGCCGAGTTCAAGGGCAAGGTCTTTGCCGGCGGCGTGAACGAGCCGGGCGATATCGAAGGCCACAAGGCGCTGGACGAGGCGTATGAGATGGGGAAGAGAGTGTAAGGTCATGAAGCACTTCAAACTGTTGGTCGCACTCTCCGGTTTCTTCTCGGCTTTGATCAGGTTCGGGATATTCATCATCCTGGGCATCATCCTGATCGTGATAGGACTCGCGGCGCGTGTGCAGATGTGCGTTGCGATCGGCGGTGCGTTTATTGTTTTCGCGTTGCTGGCGTCCCTCATCGATGTGATCCGCATGATGCATGCTTATAATACGAGTGACCATCCGGCGCTGGCAGAGATCAGGAAAGCAATGAACGCTGCGGATTCCGAAGCCGAGATGGACAAGCTCATGGCTCAGTACGGCAGCGATCCCGGGCTCGTCGAGGCAAGGTCCGCCAGGTTCTATCTTCAGGAATTACTGCACGAAGGGTGCAGCTTCGAGGATGTCATCAAGGCGTACGAGTCGCTGGTGCAAAGTGAGGAGACACCGTCTCTGGAATACTCATGCGTCACTGACGAAGAGGGGGTAATGCTCTTTATGACGAAGTCCTTCGATGACAGGAACGGCGAGTTCTTCCAGCTGCGCACGTGCTTGAGTTATGACAAGCCTGACAGAGATATTACCGAGCTGAAGCTCTCGGGCGAAGATAAGGAGAAGTTCTTTGAGGCCGTGCGCGTGTCGAAGGGTTACGCGTATTCCTGTGAGCACGAGGGCAGAGAGCTTAAGATATTTGTTGAGCCGACGGGGTGAATACAGCAGCGTGCACTGCAGTGCAGTCCGGATTGCTGTCAGAATGGTTGTTTTTGAGCTGAATTTACAGCAGGGCGCACCGCAGTGCAGTCCGGGTTGCTGTCAGAATGGTTGATTTTGAGCTGAATTTACAGCAGCTTGCACTGCAGTGCAGTTCTAGTTGCTGTCAGAATGGTCGATTATAGGGCAAAAATACAGCAGCGCGTACTGCGCTGCTGTTTTGTTTGCTGTCAGTATAGCTGTCGCTTCTCAATTCATCATCGTCGTGTTCATCATTATGATCATCAGCGCGATTTCTTCGGCGATGATCATGGTCAGCACGGTGTTGTTGATGATGGTTTTGTTCAGCTCATCATCGGCAGAGTCTGTCTTGTAGACTTCGCTCGCGACCATGGCGGAGAACATAAGGCGTGTCTGCTTGTCCATTTCGAGGCCGTAGAAACCTTTGTTCTTGCCGAGCATTTCGGCGCCTTCGATGATGTCCCTGACGAGCCATTCCGTAGGCCTGTTGACGTCGATGAGCGTCGCAAGTGCCGGGAACTCGAGGTATGAGCCGAACTTATACTTGTTGTCCTTGAAAGCGCGGAAGAGGTCTGCGATCTTGTCGCACTGGAACCTGATGTTGTCGTCGGTGAGCGCGAGGATCTGCGCGAGTGTCTGGATGGAGTTGGCATCCACGCCGAGCTTTAATTCGTTCTTGGTATAGCTGTAGCACTCTTCCATGTCGTTGATGATGTCGTCTACCTCGCGGCCGGTCATGGCGAGGAGAGCTGCGAGCGCGAGGTCTTCGTTCGATGTGAGCAGCGGGTGCTCCTTTGCCATCCTGCGCATGATCTCGTCGGTGCGCGCTTTGATGGCCGCAGCATTGTCCTTCTGGTTGCTGTCGCAGACGATCATGGAAGTGAGGACCATGTAAGAGTCGCTGAAGAACTCGCCCTTGGAGAAGATCTTGTATATCTCGAGCGTGTCGTCGATATACTTCTCCGGGTCCTGCGCCATTGCCATTCTCGCGAGGACTACGAGCTCGGTCGAATCCCTGAAGGCTGACAGGGCGCTGACTTTCTTGGAAAGTATCTTCCTGCACTCTCTCATGCGCTCGATGTCTGCCGGCTGGTCTGCGATGGCAAAGAGAAGTGCTGCGACCGCCTGGGACAGTCCCATCTCGAACATGTATTCGTGATCTATTGTCTGCTTGTTAGATGCGAGTAGTTCAAGTTTACGTGCGAGGTCCTGATCCATATTATCTCTCCTAATAGTGTTTTATTCCCAAGAACAATTGTAGCATACACATTAGGAATGTTGGCACTTTGGGGTATAATAAGTACCATAACAGCCGGATAAGGGGGAAGATCATGGAACTTCAGAATGTACCTTTTACAGAAGCGCGTGCCAGGGAGATGGTCAACGTCTCCGCGGGTTTCCGTAAGATGCTCAAGAATAAGAAAGCGCCTTTGCAGGATCACATCAGGATATCTACGATCTTCCTGGTAGTCCTGTCAGTGGTCCTGGTCGTGATCCTTGCGGTCGGGATAATCAACCGTTCGATATTCTTCCTGATCTGCTCAGGCATATACATGGTGCTCATCTTCCTCTACGCTTTAAGTGTGGCGGGTATGCACAAGGGGATTAAGACATATATGAAGCTGGGATCTTCCGGGGATCGCAGGACGGTCCTTGAAGAGGACGGTGTTACACTTGAAGTGGAAGGCAGCACTACCACCAAGTTCCTCTGGGAGTCGTTCAAGTGGGTGCGCATCTATGAGTTCAATATACTCTGCGTGCCTAAGAATGATCAGTTCAGGGACTGCCTGTCGCTGCCGATCGAGCACCTTGATGATCTCAAGGGCTTCCTCGCAGAACATAATATCGAACTGGAATTAATCGAAGGTGAAGCTTACGGTAAGTGATCACGCTACGTGATCTTCCGAGACGAGAATCTTCTTGCCGTGCTGCTTGCCGTAGTACATGCGCTCGTCTGCTTTCTTGATGATGTCCTCGGGATTGCTATAACTCTCGAGGTTCTCTTCCAGGCCTATCGTCATCGTAACGAAGATCTGCTTGCCGACGAATTCCGTCGGGTTGGATTCGACTGTCTTCCTGAGGCGCTCGACCTTTGACCTCGCGGTAAGGATGTCGCAGTCCTTGAGAAGGATAACGAATTCCTCGCCGCCCCATCGGCAGATGTCGCTGCCCGGAAGTTCCTGCTGGATCATTTTCGTCGCGTGGAGGAGTACTTCGTCTCCCGCCTCGTGTCCGTATGAATCGTTTACGCGCTTGAAGTCATCCAGGTCGCAGAAAGCGATGCAGAAGACAGTCTTCTTACCCGACTTGGGCGCCATCAGAGTCCTTAGGAGCGGCAGGAATCCGCGCCTGTTAAGAAGGCTCGTCAGCGCGTCCTCATGCGCATCCGCCGACAGCTTGCGGTTCTCCTGCTGCAGGATCGACAGCTGGTTCTCGCTCGAGTAGATATAGATCGCATTGTAGAACAGTATCGAGAACACCATTGCGAAAGCGGAGTACACCACGAGTATCAGCATGATATCGGGCGATACATGGTAGACCGGCTCCTCATCGAAGAATCTTATGTACAGCAGGACGAAAGTAAGGAAGTTCAGTATCAGCACCAGTATGACGCTCCACCTTTTCCTGCCCTTGATGAGGTAGCTGCCGAAGTAAATGATTATCGGGATTATCGAGAACAGGAAGCAGTATGTGCCGCACCTCAGGCCGACAAAATACGTCGATATGACCGTGTAGAACGTGACCTCCAGGACAATGCTGACATATACCGGCATGATGTGCCCGACGCGGCAGAGTATGAAGCAGAAGATGTATACGACGACGCTTAAGATATTGAACATCGCCAGCGGGATGACGCCTGCGGCCAGGAAGATGATCATCAGGCCGCCGTGCACAAGTCCAATGACTCCCGCCGTCATCTCGAAAGTATTCTTTACGAAGAACCGCATCATCTTATCAAGGAACAATCCCTTGCCCTTCGCGTTGATCTTGGTGTCGCTTGTCTCAGTACTCATAATGTTCCTTTTGCCAATCGCACAGGTTTGTTGCAGATACCTGCATTATTGCATGCAAAAGTGAAGAGAATTATGGAATTGTATGAATTAAGTGTATATATTGAGGCGGATTTTGGGCGGATCCCGGCGTGTGCGTAAGATGTGCGGATTCAGAGCCCATTCACGCACAAATTCGTCACAAGGGTATCTCTTCCATCACCGAAGGCACCACGCAGCGGAATTTGCCGCCGTATTTGACCTCGATATAGTCCTCGAACTTCGCGGGGTCCTCACTATTGAACGCGAACATATCCCAGTGCCCGGGGATAACTGTCTTAGGAACAATATCGCCTGCGAGATCCGCGGCTTCCTGATAAGTCATGTTACCGATGAGGTTCTGCCTGAGCCTTACAGCATCTCTCCCGTTGATCGGAACGAGCATCAGATCGATCGGTCCGTATGCAGTTATCTTGCCGAGCATGCCTTCGTATCTTACAGTGTCGCCCGCGTGATAGATGCGCGCGCCGTCTGCTTCGATAATGTACTGCAGGTGAGGGTAGAGCCCGGTATCTTCGTCCATCTCCAGGAACTCGTGCGCAGCTGCGACCGCACGGATCGTAACTCCGTCAAGGTCGATGCTCTCACCGTCGTTAAGCCCTACCGCATTTTCTTCCGCCACGCCGTCGGCCAGGACTGCCGCTTTGTGTGCGCGCGGGAAGACGAACTTCGCCTCAGGGTTATTCGCCGCCCATACCTTCCACGAATCGTGGTCTATGTGATCGATGTGGTCATGCGTCCCGACGAAAACATCGACTCCCGTCAATGTTTCTCTTGCGATGGGCGGCGGAACAGCCCTCTCGGGATCCGGTGATGCAAAATAGTCAACGCAGATCACTTTGCCGCCCGCGCGGATGAGAAGCCCCATCTGCCCGAGCCACTGTACGGTTGCAAAAGCGTCAGACGTAGTAGACATAATTCTCTTTGCGCGGTGCGGGCTCGTTCATGGGCGCGCCTGCGTAGCCGAGTGCGCAGTGGCCGATGCCTTCGTAGTTGCCTTCGATGCCGAGCTTTGCGAGAAGGTCCTTGCCGAAGGATGAGTCGAATTCTTCTTTCGCGCGGTGGATCCAGATGCTTGCAACGCCGAGGCTCTGAGCTGCGTTCATGAGGTTGCCCATGACGAGCGAGCCGTCGTAGATGTATGTGGGAACGCTCTTGTCTGCGAGGACGATGAGGATGACGGGTGCGCCGTAGAAGGGGTCGAAGCCCTCTGCCCAGCCGCCGATCTTACGGTTCTCCTCGGCGATATCGTCGCGGAGCGCCTTGTCGGTAACGGCGATGATGATGGGGCTCTGCTTGCCCATGCCCGTGGCGGAATAAGTGCCTGCCTCGATGATGGTCTTGAGCTCTTCGTCAGTGATCATCTCAGGCTTGAAATTCCTGCAGCTTCTTCTTGTCTTGAGATCGTTGATGGTTACGTTCATGGGGGTCGCCTCCTGTAATGTTTTCCATACTATAGCATTTGGGGCGGCTGGCGATATATCGCATACACGAAGTATATTTATCAGGTGCGACTTTATCTTGGGAAGGCATCACACCGCCGAGATGTTCTTGTTGTAGAACTCCCTTCTGTACTCACCGGGCGTCATGCCGACCTGTGCCTTGAACGCCGCGGCGAAATGGCTCTGCGAACAGAACCCGAGCGAGTAGGCGATCATGGAATAGGAATACTCCGTCCTCGCTAATAGCGCCTCCGCCGTCGATACTCGCAGGTTCCTTATATACGCGCCGACCGTCTGGCCGGTCTCTTTCCTGAACAGTTCTGCGAGATAACTCGGGTTAAGACCTGCCACTTCCGCGAGTTCGTCCAGCGTTATCTTCCGGTTGAAGTTGGAGTCTATGAAGTTCAGGCACTTGTGTACCGGCGCCGGGTAGTTCGCGCCGCTCCGTCTCTCACGGACCGTATGCACGAAGACAGTCCACACCTCGCGGTTGAGCTTCCTCAGTTCTGCGATATTCCTCGCCTTGTCCGCGCGCTGGATGTACACGTCGCTTATCGCGTAGACGTTCTCCTGCGGCACGCCCGCCTCGATCATGTATCGCGTGGCAAGACCTGTGTTGACGATGAAGAGGTAACGCATGTTCCGCAGAGGATCGTCAGATAACTTGCCCTGCAGCTTCGGGTCGAGCACGCGCATCGATTCTTCCACCGCGCGCATGTCGCCGTTCATGAGCAGGTGGAACCTCAGCGACTCGCTGTCGTAGGTCGTGTGCATGAACCCGCTCTCGGCATTCGAGTGCATGAGCAGGCGGATCTCGCTTAAGTCTATCTTGGCGCGTTTTCTATTCATATTAAGATTATGACATAATGCCGAAGATTTTGATATTACATAAAACGCTCGGAAAATATCATATAGGAAAAGCAAGGCCGCAAAGGGGATAAGCGCCATGACACTTAATAAGTCCAAAAGGATACTCGGCATATTCGCCGTTCTTATCATGTTCCATCACATGGGGCAGATGGTGTCGGCGCCGTGGGTGGCGGATTCCGTGAGGCAGCCGGGGCTGGAAGTTTTCGTGCCCATAGGATACCTGCTGGTGTCATTCTTCTTCTTCTGCTCCGGTTACGGCCTCGTTAAGAGTATGCGCACCAAGGAGTACTACTTTGTCGACTTCTTCGTGCACCGATTAAACCGCATCCTGTTCGTCACGATCGTGACCGGGCTCGTGTATTTCTTCCTGAGGATCTATAAGAACGTCGTCTCGTTCCCGCTGAATCCGTTCTCGTGGTACGTCTTCACGATCGCGATCCTCTACGTCGGCTTCTTCCTCGCGTACCGTAAGGAAGGCAGTGCGTCGTTCATAGTCATGTGCGCGTGGGTCCTCGGATACTCCGTGATCTGCTACGCGATGGGCTTCGGCAACTGGTGGATCAATGCGGTCCCCGCGTTCCTCGTGGGCATCAGGTTCGCAGATAAGAAAGAAGAGAAGAAGAGCATCATCGGGCTGTCAGTATGCGCCGTCATCGCTGCAGTCTGCTTCGCCGTCACCGAGAACGCGTCTGCCATAGCGGCCGCCACGGGCTTTAAGAACTACGGCGTGCTCGATATCGGCGTGGTCATCCTGCAGATGGCAGGGTCCTCGGCGTTCTCCGTTGCATGCTATTACGTGACGCTTCTGACGCCCGCGGAAGACGCGAAGAATAAGGCTCTCGCGGTGGTGCGTAAAGTGCTTACTTTCCTGGGCGGGTTCACGCTTGAGATCTACCTCGTGCACGGGATCTTCGTGAACGTTTTCGGTCCGAACTTCATCGGCAACAAGGTGCGCCCGTACTGCTACATCAGGAGCGTACCGCTCTACGTGCTCGTCGTGGTCGTGCTGTCTCTTGGCGCGGCGTTCGGCCTCAAGATCCTGTTCGACGTCATCTCCGAGAACTACTACCGCATGACGATCCTCGAGAAGTTCATGCACAACACCAAGCGCAACCTCATAGTCCTCGGCGTGATCCTCGTCATCGCTACTGTCTACCTCGGCTTCAAGCATAATTCCGACGCTGCCGCAGCGCGCGAACAGCTCGCGAAAAACAAGCAGAACAACATCACCATGGTCGACGCGGCAGGCGAGCAGATCGCGGTCTACACTCAGGGCGAAGGCGAGTACACTGTGGTCCTCATGAGCTCCATGGAAGCGCCGGGTTCGACGCTGAACCTTCGCACGATCACGAGCTATCTGGGCGAAGAATACCGCGTGGTCATAATCGATTTCCCGGGTACGGGATTCAGCCCCGATTCGGGCGCGGAGAAGACCGTCGACCATTATGCTGACATCATCAGGGGTGTGCTGGATTCGCTCGGCATCGAAGACAAGATCATCCTCATGCCGCACTCGTTTGCAGGCCTCTACGCGTTCCGTTATATCGAGAAGTACCCCGACGGCATTGCCGGCATGATCTGCATAGACGCGGCACCTCCGGAAGTCGGTCCGCATCTCATTCAGGGCAAGTTCAAGACCACTGAAGAATATGTGTGGAACATCGAGCGCGGCGTCAGGACGGACATGCTCTGGAACCGTCTCGCGGTCCTCACCGGATACGTCGATATCGAGCTGGTCTACTTCGACCTGATGTTCACCGAAGGCATCATGAAAGATTACGCTCCCGCGATCAAGGAACTCTTCATCGAGGGCAACCTGAGCGAGTCTTACATAGCAGAGCTCAGCATGGTATATACCAACAGTCAGACTATGGCTGACTTCAAGCTCCCCGAAGACATTCCCGTCATGTTCCTGCTGAGCTCCGACGTCAAGTATTCCAAGGCGTACGGCATCAACTGGACGAACTGCTACAACCGCATGATAACCAATGCCGACAAGCAGAAGGTAGTGGGCTTCACCGGCAACTCCTATGCCGTCTATTACTACCCCAAGCTGTTCGCTTCGCAGCTGACCTCCTTCATGAAAGAGAATTCTTATATCGCTGAATAAGTCCCGGATGACAATCCGTAACTTTATGTGTATATTTATTCCGTTATGAGTAAAGGTCTTGTATTGGAAGGCGGGGCCATGCGCGGCCTCTTTACTTCGGGAGTCACGGACGTCCTGATGGAGAACGGTATCGAGTTCGATACCGCTATTGCCGTATCCGCAGGTGCATGCTTCGGCTGCAACTATAAGTCCAGGCAGATCGGCAGGGTGGTAAGATATGCCACCAAGTACTGCAATTACTGGAAGTTCTGCTCGATTCGTTCATGGCTTGTCACCGGAGACGTCTTCGGCGGGAAGTTCTGTTATGACGATATTCCCAAGGAACTCGATAAGTTCGATTATGAGACATATAGATCCAACTCTATGGATTTTATCGTTGTTGCCGTAGATATCAACACAGGCGAGGCAGTGTATCACAATCTGAAGACCTGCGACGACGAGGACATCAAGTGGATGCGCGCTTCTGCGTCACAGCCGGTGCTGTCCCGCCCGGTTAAGATCGGAGACTCGTTATATCTCGACGGCGGCATGCGCGATTCCATCCCTCTGAAGTATATGACCGACCACGGATGCGATCGTAACATTGTTATACTCACGCAGCCTGAGGGTTATGTGAAGAAACAGATGAAGATCATGCCCCTGGTGAGGCTGCTCACGCTGCGCCACCCGAAGATAGCCGAAGCACTCGAGTCGCGTCCTGCGATATATAACGAGCAGACCGCTTTTGTCAAGAAGTGCGAGCAGGAGGGGACTGCCCTCGTGATCTGCCCGGACGCGCCTCTGGGACTTAAGACCATGGTGCACGATCCTAATGAGCTCCGCCGAGTGTACGAACTCGGACGTCAGGCCGCAGAGAAGAAGATGGCTGAGGTCAAGGCGTACCTGGGAGAGTGAGTGGACCTTTTCGGGACTGCACAAAAGTAGCAAAATATTACTATCCTTTTCCGCACCCGCCGCAACATACGATGCCCCCGCAGGGCACCGACTTCTATATGAATGGCAGATAGTCAATGCTATAATTTCCACAGGAGATGATAAATATGAAGATCTGTACATTCTGTGGTTATCAGGCTGAGAATTCGGCAAAGGTATGCACAAGCTGCGGTTCAAAGCAGTTCAACTATATCTGCCCGAATTGCTCCAAGGAATTCGAAGGCAAGTTCTGCCCTGCGTGCGGCACGAATTTTAATGCCGTCGCCAAGACCTGCCCAAAGTGCGGAAGGAAGTATTTCTCCAAGGCGTGCCCCGACTGCGGATACAGCGAGTTCATGGAGACCGTGCAGCCGGAACCCGCGGATCAGGGTTATGGCAGAGCAACGTCCGCCGGCCTCCGCGACACGAAAGCGATGGGTGCGTTCGTGGCAAGCCTTCTGGGATTCATGATGTTCATGCCTCCGCTCTCTGTCGTAGCAGTCATAATGGCGGTCAGGGGCAGGAAGAAAGAAGATCTCGATCCGCGCAGCAAGCAGTATTACGATATCGCTCTGGCGCTGGGCGTCGTTGGCCTGGTCCTGTTCGTAATGATGTTCGTCGTGATGATCTTCGGCGGCGCAGCAAGCTTGGTATCGGAGTACTATAGGAAATGAAGATCTGTACGTTTTGCGGTTCACAGGCCGATAACACGGCAAGGGTCTGCCCGAGCTGCGGGTCCAAGGAGTTCGAGTACAGGTGCCCGAACTGTTCGACGATGTTCACGGGCAAGTTCTGCCCCTCTTGCGGCACCACATACGATGCAGTGCCCAAGACCTGTCCGAACTGCGGCCGAAAGTATTTCTCCAAGGCGTGCCCCGACTGCGGTTACAACGGCATCAACAGGCCAATAGCGCAGCCGCAGACACCCGGCGGTACGGATCACGAACAGGCGGATTCTGTGCATAACATATCTTCTATGCGCATGTCCCGGAATTCAGGACCAGGCACCACGAACAAGAACATCATGACGGCGTGGCTCCTGGGCATGATGGGTCTTTTTACCTGCCTGCTGCCGCTGCCGATCATCGGTCTCGTGATGGCATACAAGGAGAAGCAGAAAGGCGATCTCAGCGAGCAGGATCAGAAATATCTGAACGGAGCAGTGTCTTTCTGCACACTGGATATAGTTATCGGCTTCATTGCGCTTGTGATGATGCTGGTGGCGCGCAGAAATTGAGGTGACATACAATGAGGATTTGTTCTTTTTGCGGATGCAGGTTCCAGGAGAGTGTTCCTTCCTGCCCGAACTGCGGCTCGACCAACTATGAGCACATCTGCCCGAACTGCGGCAATTCGTTCGAAGGTTCGTTCTGCAACGACTGCGGAATAAGATTCGACGCCCCGCCGAAAACATGCCCCAACTGCGGCAAGGTGTTCTACACCAACGCCTGCCCCGACTGCGGCTACAGCACGATGCAGACCAGAACGCAGCCGGTATCCAATGACGGCTCATCACAGTATTCGCAGAGCTCACAGGGCTATACCGCGCCTACATATTCCGGCAATGACTATACCTCTTCGCGTCGTGTCGCTCCCGATGTAACGGCGCTGTTACTCTCGGTCATGGGACTGTTCACCTGCATGTTCCCGATGTCGATCGTCGGAATGTACCTGGCGATCAAGGAAGAGAATAAAGGCAATTCGAACGGCAGGACAAAGGCGGCAAAGTACATCGGTATCGTGAGCATACTCCTGTTCATGTTCTTCTTCGTGGTCGGCATAATCAACGGATTCAATGATTAACCTTCAAATAGCCTCATTTGGCCTCGGGGATTTCCCGGCAAGTGGTGTATAATGACGGGCTGAAGACTGAGGTCTCGGCCCGTCTTTTGTATTGAATACTTACTTCTGTGGAGGATATAGAGATGAATAAGAAGTTTATGTGCGCGGCGCTTGCATCAGCGCTCCTTCTGGCAGGCTGCAAGGCGGCAGAGCCTGAAGCTGCTGAAGTGCCTGCATCGATGCCGTCTGAAGTTGAAGCGTCCGTTGCTGCTTCCGCCGCATCGGAAGCAACGCCTACGCCGACGGAATCGTCTGCGCCTTCCGAGAGTGTTCCGTCGCTGGAGAATATGGATTTCGAGGGCGTGCTGCTCTATATCATCGACGGCAATCTCTTCACGGATGATGACGTCGTGGAACTCTTCGGAAGCACGACTACCGAGGGCATCCCGCAGACAGTAGAAGACTATGTCGCTGACTGCGTCGAAGAGTCCCATGATTATTACTATGCGACCGATGTCAACACGGACGCAGGCATCCTGAACATCGCAGAGATCAACGACTATACATATATCGAAGATGAAGACACTGTAAGGACCGTGACGGTCAGGCTGATCGAAGTTGACGACGATTCTATAGACGATTACAGCGTCGGCGATAAGGTCACGGTGCACGTCGAATCTTCTGTCGAGTACTACGACGAGAACGATGAGCTTGTAGTCGAAGAGTCTGTGGATGACGAGTCCTGGACGATCACTGCGATCTCCGGCAACTACATCCTCGTCGCCACCGAGTACGACGAAGATGGCAAGCCTAATAATGAGGCTCCTTTTGAAGACGAAGAACTCCAGGTCGTGTACGAGGCATTCGACGCACTGGGGTAAGGTGGCCCTTATTACCGTCAAAAATACAGCGGGGCGGACAGCTCCGCTGTTTGTTTTGCTGTCAGAATGGCCCTTTTCGGGGTGAAAATACAGCAGTGGTGACAGCAGTGCAGTGCGCCCCGCTGTCAGAATGGCCCTTTTCGGGGTGAAAATACAGCAGTGGTGACAGCAGTGCA
>R26__coassemble_645_pt1 | contig 20503 bp, 22 predicted proteins | sample R26__metabat2_low_PE_020 | metagenome-assembled genome bin R26
GCCGCGGATGGCGGAGGCATCGATGGCGATGCCATAGCGGAAGGCGCGGCGGAGAGCGTCGTAGATCTCCTCTGAAGGGTGTTCCTTGCCGATGGCGGTCAGCATGATGACCACATCCTCGCAGGGGCCTTCAAGGCCGGTGTCCTCGTTCGTCTCGATAATGTACGTAAGGAACGGGACGGACACTTCCGGGAAGGCCTCGATGTAGCCTGCGATGGAATCAGCAACGAAATCTTTCGTCTGCGGGTAGCTCATGAACCTGTCGAGCACCGCCTTGACGTAGCAGGCCTCGCCCATCTTGGTCAGCACCTCTAAGCAGGACTTTGCCTTCTGGAACTCCATCTCGAAGATCTTGTCCTCGTCAGCAAGTTCGTCGTCGGTCCAAGCCGCGTCGCCGATGGCCTCTGCGCACTTGAGCTTTGCCGCCTCACGGTCCGGATCGTCTGCAATAGCCTGCTGCAGGCACGCCGGAGCGCTCCTGTCGAGCTCGACCGCACAGTATTCAAGGGCCTCGAACTTCTCGTCGAGCGTCATCTCGTTGAAGATCTGGTGCATTGACTTGCCGCCAAGCCTCTCGTCCGGCTCTTCTTCCAGGACCTTGGTCGCTTCGTCGATCTCGTCCTTTGCCAGGCGCTGGATGTACTCCTCAAAGGTCGTGTCGTCGGTGCCTTCGGGCTTCTCTCCGATCCTGTCGCTGAACTCGTCGACCTTCTGGTCCAGGATGATCGCAGCGATCTCGTCGTAGCGCTTAAGGATGTCTTTGATTGCGTCAGTCATTGCTTCGGCCTCCTTCGTGATATAAAAAAAGCACCGCGGTGTTTGCGATGCTTTGTGTTTTTGGAGGTACCACCCAGATTTGAACTGGGGATCAGGGTTTTGCAGACCCATGCCTTACCACTTGGCTATGGTACCATTGGTGACCCGTACGAGAGTTGAACTCGTTACTCCGCCGTGAAAGGGCGACGTCTTAGCCGGTTGACCAACGGGCCTTTTATGGTAGCGGCGGTGGGATTCGAACCTACGACCTGCCGGGTATGAACCGGACGCTCTGGCCAACTGAGCTATGCCGCCATATAAGTGCTCAAAAATTATAACGGCTGCGGGTGTGTTCGTCAAGTGATTTGTTCGGGCGGACAGTCAAGATTTCTCATTATCAGCGAAGTGATCTCATACTTAAGGTTCTCGGGGTTAAATGTGATCCCCGCTCCCTCGTATGTATATATGATATCCAGCCCTTCGATCAGACCGTACTCGCTGTACATCCTGTGGCTCTTCTCCTTGTCCTGCCTGTACCTGCCGTCGCCCATCTTACCCTGGTGCTCATGGTAGAAACACCTGCCCGTCAGATGCGAGAACGCACAAAAATCCGGCGTATACAAGATCCCGTTCACATATATCGACGTCTCATACTTGATCTCTATCCCCAGCTCATCGTACACCCGGGCAATATCGCGCTCGCTCTTCGACTTATAGACCACGCCCTTATACGCCAGGTCCGGGCTCCCCTTATACTTGTTCATCCCGGCCGGCATCATCTCGTAAAACTTCCTATCCATCGTAAACTCCGAGTTGATTGCCCTGGTCACAAGGTGCGGATTGAGATCCGGAACTTCCGCATTCCCGTATTTGCTCCTCCAGGCCGCCATGAGAATGTCCAATGCGTGACTGAATTGCTCCCGGGTCTTCCCGATCGGGAGAAGTTCGCGGCCTCTGATCCCTGTAGAGACATACTTGTGCTTATCAAAAATGCAGTAATCAGCCACTCCGCCCCTGTATTTCCTGCTGCTGATCTTCACGTCAGGCATCTCCGCCAGCTTAATGCGACAGTAATTGATCCAGAGTGCGTGTAATTCGTATGTGAGCTTCTCGGCGATTAACATGCCTCATATTCTAAAGCCTGATGCGGTGAATGTGCGGGCGAATCGCGTCTTGGAGCCAAAATTGAGACTTTTGCAGGTGCCGTTGCCGGAGCTCCGGCCCCCTGTTAGCCAATTATTAGCTTTTTTTGACCCAAAAGTCTCATTTTTGGCTAATTTAGCCTTTTTTTATCCAAAAGACTCCAAAAAGGCTAATATTCGGCTAACACACCTTTCCCCGCCTCGAAAACGCCCACTCCCGGCACCACCACCCTGCCTCCGGGCACAAAAAAAAGCCGGCCCGAAGGCCGGCTCCTTAACTGCTGATCAGTAATTCAGAATTACTTGAGCTCGAGCTCAGCGCCGCAATCAGCGAGCTTCTTCATGAGGTCATCAGCCTCATCCTTGGAAACGTTCTCCTTGAGGGCAACAGGTGCCTTCTCAACGAGCTCCTTAGCATCCTTAAGGCCCATACCGAGTACGTCCTTAACAGCCTTGATAACGTTCATCTTGGAATCACCAAAGCTCTTGAGCATAACTGTGAACTCTGTCTGCTCTGCTGCGCCGCCTGCTGCGCCGCCTGCTGCTGCACCTGTTGCAACTACTGCTGCTGCAGATACGCCAAATTCTTCTTCGATAGCCTTCTCGAGGTCGAAGAGTTCCATAACTGATAATGTCTTGATCTCGTCAAGAATTGCTGTAACTTTCTCACTAGCCATTTTAGTTTTCCTCCTGATTAATATTGACTAATTACTCTGCAGGTGTTGCAGCGGGTGCTGCCTCTTCTGCGGGTGCTGCAGCCTCTTCAGCTGCCGGTGCAGCTTCTTCTGCTGCGGGAGCTGCCTCTGCAGCAGGTGCTGCTTCAGCTGCGGGTGCAGGTGCTCCTTCTTCTGCTTCCTTCTTCTCAGCTACTGCCTTAACGAGCATTGCGAGCTTTGTAAAAGGGAAAAGCAAGGAATAAGCAACCTGAGTGTAGAGAGTCTCGGAATCCGGTACCTTGGAAAGTGCGATGATCTCGTCGATCGAAGCAACCTTACCGTCAATGATGCCGCCCTTGATCTCCATCGGTTCATAATCTTCAGCATACTTTGCAAGGACCTTTGCGGGAGCTGTGATCTCATCGCTGTAAGCTACAGCCGTAGGACCTTCGAAGATCTCGTCGAGTCCTTCGAATCCGAGCTTCTCAAATACTCTCTTCAGAGTAGTATTCTTGATAACCTCGAACTTAACTCCTGCCTTGCGAAGATCAGCTCTCATAGCAGTATCCTGAGCAACTGTGAGTCCGCGGGTAGAAGCAAATACATAAGTAGCTGCACCCTTAAGTGACTCAGCAAGCTCGTCTACACGCTGCTGCTTTGCTGCAAGAATCTTCTCACTGGGCATATTCGGTTTTCCTCCTTGTTAAAATTTCATATTAAAACCCCTGTACCGTTCAGACAGCACAGGGGCAGAATACTCTTGATATACAAGAAACATCTTCCTCGGCTGGCAGCGTTCCGTTAAGGAACACTATTAAGGGGCTAACCCCGCCTGCTGTCTTAGGCAGAAAGGTATTTAATTGTAAAAATATCAGCCGAACTTCTGGGCGTTGACTCTGATGCCGGGGCCCATGGTCGAAGCGATGGAGCAGTTCTTGATGTACTGTCCCTTTGCTGCGGACGGCTTTGCCTTGATGATAGCTTCCATCAGTGCCTTGAGGTTCTCAACGAGCTTCTCCTCACCGAAAGAAACCTTACCGATAGGGCAGTGAATGATGTTTGCCTTGTCGAGTCTGTACTCGATCTTACCGGCCTTAACTTCGTTTACAGCCTTACCGACTTCCATTGTAACTGTACCGGCCTTAGGGTTAGGCATGAGTCCCTTAGGACCGAGTACCTTACCGAGACGGCCGAGTTTACCCATCATGTCGGGTGTTGCGATGATAACGTCGAAGTCGAACCAGTTTTCCTTCTGGATCTTCTCGATCATATCGTCGTCACCAACGAAATCTGCGCCTGCTTCCTTAGCCTCGTCAGCCTTGGGACCCTTAGCGAGAACCAAAACTCTCTTTGTACGGCCTGTACCGTGAGGAAGGACAACTGCGCCTCTAACCTGCTGATCAGCGTGACGTGAGTCAACACCGAGTCTTACGTGGAGCTCTACAGTCTCATCGAACTTTGCCTTACCGGTCTCGATAACGAGCTTTACGGCATCGGAAGGATCATAGAGAGTAGATCTGTCAACGAGCTTTGCGAGCTCGGCATATCTTTTACCTTTTTTCATGCTCTATTCTCCTTTCTTAGTCCTTAACAACGATACCCATGGAACGTGCTGTGCCTGCTACCATTCTTGCGCAAGCCTCGATGTCGGAAGCGTTAACGTCAGGCATCTTGATCTCAGCGATCTTTCTGCAATCGTCCCAAGTTACTGTTGCAACTTTCTCTACGTTAGGTCTGCCGGAAGCCTTCTCGATCTTTGCAGTCTTCTTAAGCAATACGGGTACCGGCGGAGTCTTTGTGATGAAAGTGAATGAACGGTCTGCATAAACCGTGATGATTACAGGGATGATAAGTCCTGCATCATTCGCTGTCTTCTCATTGAACTCTTTGACGAACTGCGCGATGTTGATACCGTGCTGTCCAAGAGCTGGTCCTACCGGCGGCGCGGGTGTTGCTTTGCCTGCAGGTATCTGAAGCTTTACATAACCTGCTACTTTTTTAGCCATACTGGCCACCTCCCAATAAAATCTATTACGCGGATCCCCCGTGAGGAATCCTCATAACCAAAACTTAAACCTTCCTGACCTTGATGAAATCGAGTGTCAGAGGTGTCTCTCTTCCGAACATGGATACCGTAACGGTAACCTGCTGCTTCTCCTCGTTGATGTCCTTTACGACAGCCTTGCTGTCCTTGAAAGGACCGTCGGTGATGATGATGAGATCGCCGACCTCGTAATCTACCTCAACAGTAGAAGGTACGATGAGACCCATCTTGATGAGGTCTTCGTCAGACATCGGAGAAGGCTTGTTCGGGTCGGGTGCTACGAAGCCCGTAACGCCGTTTGTGTTACGGATCTTGTACCACAGTTCCTTGTCAAGCTGTTCGTTATTGCCGTATACGAGCTTCAGGAACAGATAGTTGGGGAAACGAAGGACTTCCTTCTCCTTGCGCTTTCCGTTCTTTGTCTCGACAACCAGATCAGTGGGAAGGAGAACTTCCTGGATGATCTCGCGAAGGCCCTGGGCATCCGCGTAGTTATCGATAGCCATCTTAACTTTTTTCTCATAGCCGCCAAAGGTATGAATGATATACCACTTAGCTTCGTTATTCTCCGGCATTCTTAACTCCTAGTAATTATCAGCCTTCGCTGCTTGCTTCGGTCTCAGCCTCAGATGCAGGAAGTTCCACTACCATCTCGGAAGCGGTTGTAGCGATCGTAGGTTCTGTCTCAACTACATCGTAGAATCCGACCTGATCGAGGATCCAGCGTCCGCCGGTACCGATAAGGGTCAGATATACGGCAAAGAACAGGATTACGAGCAGTACGACAGCGGAAGTCTTCGCGAGCTTGTCCTTCGGGGGCCATGTGACCCTCTTAAGCTCTGCGATGATATCCGAGAACTTCTTGCCTATACGCTTAAAGATGTTATCTTTCTTATCTGCCATCTTGATATCCTTTGGGATTACTTGGATTCCCTGTGAACAGTGTGCTTACGGCAGAAAGGGCAGTACTTCTTCAGTTCGAGTCTTTCTGTATCGTTCTTCTTGTTCTTATAAGTCTGATAATTCCTCTGCTTGCACTCTGTGCATGCGAGTGTGATCTTATCACGTGCATCGCCTTTTGCCATGATCTGATACCTCCAAATCTTCTTTCCTGGCCCTACTTCCGGGCCTTCATACGCAAAATTTGCGCATTAAAAAAAGACCTCTTGCGGGTTTTAGCTTGAAGATTGTATCACAGGTGGTTATATAAAGTCAATCAACTTCTTCTGGATCTTAATTCGGCTTCGACATCATCCAGTGTGATGCCCCTGTCGACCATAAGAACGAGAAGGTGATATTCGAGGTCTGCGATCTCCTGGATCGTTGCCTTGCGGTCTCTCTGTGATGCTGCGATAACGACCTCAACGGCCTCTTCTCCGAGCTTCTTGGAGATCTTGTCCGTGCCCTTGTCGAAGAGATAGTTGGTATAAGAACCCTCTGTGGGGTTTTCCTTGCGGTCAGTGATAACGCTGTAGAGTTCCTTTAAGATGTCCATAGTGATTCCTCCGTATTAATCTGTCCCGAGATCCCAGTCCTCGAGTGCGGTGTAGAAACAATTCTTGTTGCCGGTGTGGCATGCTGCCCCGGTCTGCTCGACGGTGTAGAGGAGCGTGTCCCTGTCGCAGTCGATCCTGCAGGAGACGACCTTCTGCACGTGGCCCGAGGTCTCGCCCTTCTTCCAGAGCGTGTCGCGAGAGCGGGAGTAATAGTGCATATAGCCCGTCTCGCAGGTGAGATTGAACGCGTCGTAGTTCATGTAGGCCATCATGAGGACCTCGCCGGTCTCTGAGTCCTGCGTGATCGCGGGTACCATGCCGTCGCTGTTCTTCTTCATGTGTGCCCACATATCGAGGCTCGGCGCGATCTTACGCACCGGGATGCCTTCGCCCTCGAGGTAATCCTTGAGGTCCGATATCTTTATCTCCCCGAAATGGAACAGACTTGCGGCGAGCACCGCGTCTGCCTTGCCGTCCACGACGGCGTCCCTGAAATCTTCCATGGAACCTGCGCCGCCGGAAGCGATCACGGGAATGCCGACAGCTTCGGAGATCATTGAAGTTATCTTGTTGTCGTAGCCGGACTTGGTGCCGTCCTTGTCCATCGAGGTCAGGAGGATCTCGCCCGCACCGAGGCTCTCGGCCTTCTTTGCCCATTCGAGCGCATCGATGCCCGTGGGTTTGGTGCCGCCTGCGATGACGACCTCATATCCTGACGGGAAGCCCGTCTCTCTAGCCTTTACGTCGATGGCAACCACTACGCACTGCGAGCCGAAGATCTCTGCCGCACGGCTGATGAAGGACGGGTCCTTGACTGCCGCGGAGTTGAGCGAGACCTTGTCTGCGCCTGCTTCGAGGATCGCTCTGATGTCCTGTACGGTCCTGATGCCGCCGCCTACCGTGAATGGGATGAACACCTCGGATGCGACGCGGGAGACCATGTCGATGGTCGTGTCGCGCGACTCGAGCGTGGCGGTGATGTCGAGGAAGACGAGTTCGTCCGCGCCTGACAGGTTGTATGTTTTCGCGCACTCGACGGGGTCGCCTGCATCTCTCAGCGAGACGAAGTTCACGCCCTTTACGACTCTGCCGTCCTTAACGTCGAGGCACGGTATTATACGTTTAGTAAGCATTTTGCCAGGTCCACCCTTCCCTCGTATATGGCCTTGCCGACGATCACGCCTGCGCAGCCGGAAGTCTTAATCTCCATGATGTCTTCGTCGGATCCGATGCCGCCCGATGCGATGACCGTAAGGCCGGTCTTGTCTACCATCTCACGCGTTGCCTCCGTGGCGGGACCCGTGAGCATGCCGTCTCTCGCGATGTCGGTGAATACGACCGTGGTCGCACCGATGTCCTTCATCATGAGCGCGAAGTCTACCGCCTTAAGCTCGGACTCCTGTGTCCAGCCGTCGACGGAGACGAAACCGCCCTTTGCATCTATTCCTATTGCGACCTTATCGCCGTATCTGGCGAGGGCCTCCCTTGTGAACTCAGGGTTCTTGACCGCTGCCGTACCGAGGACAGCGCGCGATACGCCGTATTCCTCGATCCACTTTGTGAGCGTGTCCATGTTCCTGATGCCGCCGCCGGTGTCCACCTTGAGCCCGGTCTTCTCCGCTATCTCGCGGATGACCTCGTGGTTGGCGGGAACGCCTGACTTGGCTGCATCGAGGTCAACAATGTGGATCCACTCCGCACCTGCGTCCTTGAACTGCTGTGCCTGCGCGAGCGGGTCTTCGTTATAGACGGTGACATCGTCATATCTGCCCTGTCTGAGCCTGACGCATTTGCCTCCGATGAGATCTATCGCGGGAAGTATTATCATCTTGCGGTTCTCCTTGCGAATTTGGAAAGGATCTGAAGACCTGCCTCGCCGCTCTTCTCGGGATGGAACTGCGTCGCGTAGATGTTTCCTCTCTCAAAGGCTGCGCAGTACTTGATGCCGTAGTCGACATAAGCCGCTGCATCCGCCTTGTCCTCGGGCTCGCAGTAATACGAGTGTACGAGGTAGACATAGTCGCCTTCGGACAGGAGAGAACCCGTTACGTTCTCGAGCTTATTCCAGCCGATCTGCGGGACCTTGAGGCCCTTGTCTGGAAATCTTCTTACCCTGCCCGGGATGATGCCGAGGCCTGCGATGGGTTCTTCGTCCTTCCACAGGTCAGTGCACTCTTCAGAGCCGTCCATCAGGAGCTGCATGCCGAGGCAGATGCCGAGGAAAGGCGTGCCTGCCTCCACTACTTCCTTAACTGCGATGTCGAGCTTTGATACCTGCAGGTTCTCCATTGCCGCACCGAAAGCGCCGACTCCCGGCAATACGACGCCGGATGCCGCCTTGATTACTGACGGATCCGACGTGATGCAAGAGTCGTATTTGAGGTGATCGAAGGCCTTCTTTACAGACCCGAGATTACCCATTCCATAGTCGATGATGGCTATCAAGTTCAGATTTCCTTTCCGGTGATCCTTGTGTAGCACTCTCTGTACTTCTCAGCAGTCTTGTCGATGATCTCCTGAGGAAGTGTCGGTGCAGGATATGTCTTATCCCAGTCGAGTGTCTCGAGCCATTCTCTGAGGAACTGCTTGTCGAAGCTCTTCTGTGCCCTGCCCGGCTGATAGTCAGCGAGGTCCCAGAATCTGGATGAGTCAGGTGTGAACATCTCGTCGCAGACAGTGAGGACACCGTCGATCTTGCCGAACTCGAACTTGGTGTCAGCGAGGATCAGGCCCTTTGTAAGAGCGAACTCGGATACCTTTGTATAGAGCGCGAGTGAAGCGTCGCGGAGTGCCTTAGCATCCTCTTCGCCGATGAGGTCGACCAGCTGCTCATAGGTGATGTTGATGTCGTGGCCGGACTCTTCCTTCGTGGAAGGTGTGAAGAGAGGCTCGGGAAGCTTGTCGCCCTGGAGGAGTCCCTCAGGCATCTTGATGCCGCCGACCGTGCCGGACTTCTTGTATTCCTTGAGAGCGGAACCTTCGAGGTAGCCTCTTACGATGCACTCTGCAGGGAGCATCTCGGCCTTCTTGACGAGCATCGAACGTCCTTCGAGCTCTTCCTTATACTGAGCAAATCCTTCCGGATACTTGGATACGTCGGTGGTGATGACGTGGTTCGGGATGATGTCCTTTGTAAAATCGAACCAGAACGCGGAGATGGAAGAGAGGACTCTGCCCTTGTCCGGGATCAGTTCGTCGAAGATTACGTCGAACGCAGAGATCCTGTCGGTTACGATCATGAGGAGGGAATCTCCCGTGTCGTAGATGCTCCTAACCTTGCCCTGTGCGAGCACCGGCTTGTCGATGAAGCTTGTGTCTTTGATAAGCATGTTTATATCCTCCGAATAGTTGTAATTAACTTAAAGTACGCCCTTGGTCGAGATGACCTGGTCAGCGAATCTCGGGTCCGGCTCTGTTGCTTCGCGGAGCGCCCTGGCGAGTGCCTTGAACATCGCCTCAGCCTTGTGGTGATCGTTCGTGCCGTAAGGCGCTGCAATGTGCAGGGTGATCATGGCATTATATGCGAATGACCTGAAGAACTCCTCGAACAGCTGCGTGTCCATCGCGCCGCAGAAGTCTCCTGCGAACTCGGCGTCGAAGACGACGAAGGGCCTTCCCGAGATATCGATTACCGCGGTGCCGAGCGCCTCGTCCATGGGGATCGAAGCAGAGCCGTATCTTCTGATGCCGATCTTATCGCCCAATGCCTGCGCTATTGCCTGGCCCAGGACTATACCGGTATCCTCGACTGAGTGATGAGCATCCACCTTAAGATCGCCCTTGCAGGTGATGTCCATGTCGATGCCGGAGTGCTTCGACAGAGCGGTAAGCATGTGGTCGAAGAACCCGATGCCGGTATCGATGCTGTTTGCACCTGTACCGTCGAGGTTGACCTTGACCTTGATGTCTGTCTCTTTTGTCGTTCTGGCGATCTCAGCTGTTCTGGACATTTCTGACCTCCTCCGTGCACGCTTCTACGAGCGCTCTCATCTCTTCGTCCGTACCTATCGTGATGCGCAGGTAGTCGCGAAGAACGTCTTTATCAAAATACCTCACAAGTATACCCTTTTCGCGCAGGTTTTTATATAACAATCCTGCATCAAGTCCCGCGGGCGGCTTCGCGAAAACAAAATTCGCGGAAGACTCCGGCATGGTGAAGCCTAAGGCGCGCAGGGAATCCTCGGTATACTTTCTTGTCGCGATTATCTTCGCGCGGCACTCCCTGTGATACTCCTCGTCCCTTATGGCAGCGGCCGCGATCGTCTGTGCGAGCCTGTCCGTCGGGTAGGAGTTGAACGAATCCCTTGCCCTCTTGAGGCCTTCAATGAGTTCCTCGGATGCGACCGCATAGCCGATGCGAAGACCTGCGAGCGAGTAGGACTTGGATGTCGTCCTCACCACGCAGAGGTTCGGGAACTCGGGAAGAAGGCCTACCGCCGTCTCATAGGGTTCTGCAAAGTACGCATACGCCTCGTCGATGATGACTACAGAGTCGGGGTTTTTCTCACAGATGAACGCGATGTCATCAAGCGAGATGGCGCGTGACGTCGGCGCGTTCGGATTGGCGATCGCGATGCCGCAGTTGGGCACGCCCGCGTAGTCTGTTGCGTCGAGCCTGAAGTCCTCGCGGAGCGGGATCTTCTTCGGCTTAATATCGTAGAAGCTCTCGTAGACAGGATAGAAGCTGTACGAGAACTCCGGCGTCAGCACGGGAAGGTCGGTGTTGCCCTCTTTCTCGAAGAAGGTCTGGAAGCATATCGCCAGGACCTCATCCGAGCCGTTGCCGCAGAACACCTGGGAAGGCTTTACTCCCTCCCTGTCCGCGATGGCCTGAACGAGATCGCCGCCGTCCGTGTTCGGGTAGAGCCTGAGCTCCGATATGTCGAACTTCGCGAGGCTTTCCGCCACCTTCGGCGAAGGCGCATAGGGGTTCTCGTTTGTGTTCAGCTTGATGATCTTCACTCCCGCCTTGGGCTGCTCGCCTGCGACGTAGGGCTCTGCATCATTTATCTTTTTGTTCCAAAATCTACTCATCTTTATTTACTCGAATCTGGCTCTTACGGCTGCCGCGTGGCAGGTAAGACCCTCGCTGTCCGCGAAAGCTGCGACGTCCTTATAGACCTGCTCGAGCGATTCGCGGTTGTAGTTTATAACGCTCATCTTCTTATAGAAGTCGCCCGTATTAAGAGGCGAGAAGAATCTTGCCGTTCCTGAAGTCGGAAGCGTGTGGTTCGGTCCTGCGAAGTAGTCTCCGAGAGGCTCCGGCGAGAAATTGCCGAGGAACATCGCACCGCAGTTGTTGATGTTCTTCGAGAACTCTTCGGGATCTTCCACGCAAAGCTCGAGGTGTTCGGGAGCGATCTCTTCGGAGAAGCCCACTGCCGTATCGAGCGAATCGCATACGATGATCGCGCAGTAGTCTTCGAGAGACTTCGCGAGCTGCTCTTTACGCTCTGCCGCGTCGGACCTTCTGTCGACTGCCTCGAGCACCTTCTCTGCCAGCTCCTGCGAGTCCGTGAGGACTATCGCGGAAGCCATCTTGTCGTGTTCTGCCTGCGAGAGCATGTCCGCTGCGACATACTCGGGATTTGCCGTCTTGTCTGCGATGATGAGGATCTCCGAAGGACCTGCGAACATGTCGATGTCGACCTGGCCGTATACGAGTCTCTTAGCAGTGTTTACGTAGATGTTGCCCGGGCCGCAGATCTTGTCTACCCTGGGCACCGTCTCAGTGCCGTAAGCCATTGCAGCGATCGCCTGTGATCCGCCCATCTTGTAGATCTCGGTAGCGCCCGCGATGGATGCCGCTGCGAGGATGACCGGTGCTATCGTTCCGTCCTTTCGCGGCGGTGTCGCGAAAACGATCCTTCCCACGCCTGCAACAGAAGCCGGGATGACGTCCATCAGGACCGTGGACGGCAGAGGTGCCGTACCGCCGGGAACATATACGCCCGCAATGGAGATGGGCCTTACGCGGACACCAATCTTGGCGCCGGAATATACATCCGTCATGAAGCCCTCTTCCTTCTGTTTCTCGTGGAAGGCTCGGATGTTGGCTGCCGCGCGCTCCATGACGCCCATGAGCTCGGGATCGATCGAAGCCTTGGCAGCGGCGATCTCTTCGTCGGTTACCCTGAGCTGTGATGCTTCGAGCTTAACGCCGTCGAACTTCTCGGTGTATCCGAGGAGCGCCTTGTCGCCGTTATCTCTTATGTTGTCGATGACCTGCTGCACCGTCTCGATGACGGGCTTTAAGTCCATCTTGCCTCTTATTCCTAATTTCTCTACGGTCGCCTTGAGGTTTTCCTTGGTGCCTGATACTAACTTACACTTCATTTTCTTCTCCTTGCTGCAGAGTCTGTCTGAGCTTTGCTATCATCGGTTTGATCTCGTCTTCCTTCATCTTCATCGAGACTCTGTTTACCACGAGTCTCGCCGAGATATGGGCGACGGTCTCAAGCACGTCAAGGCCGTTCTCGTAGAGCGTCCTTCCGGACTCGACGATATCCACTATGACTTCTGCCAGACCTGTGAGAGGTGCGAGCTCGACGGAGCCGTTGAGCTTGATGATCTCGACGCTCTCCCCTCTTACGCCTTCGAAGTAATTTCTCGTGATGTTGGGATACTTTGTTCCGACTCTCTTGTTCGGGATCTCGTCCAGCTTGTCCTTAAGCTCGGCGGGACCTGCAACGCACATCCTGCACTTGCCGAGGCCTAAGTCCAGCACCTCGTAGAGCTGGCGGCCTTCCTCGAGGAGCGTGTCCTTGCCGACGACGCCGATGTCTGCAGCGCCGTACTCGACGTAAGTAGGAACATCGGAAGGCTTGGAGAGGATGAACCTCAGGCCTGCTTCCTTGTCTTCGAGTATGAGCTTTCGTGATTTGTCTCTTGCAGCAGATACGTCGTATCCTGCCCTTTCCATGATGTCCAGGGTCTGATCTGCAAGTCTTCCCTTAGGCAGCGCGATAGTAAGCATCAGTCGTTACCTCCGTTCATATACATAACTGTCTCTATTCCCTTCTCCTCAGCGTAGCTGTTAAGTTCGTCTTCCGTCATTCCGGTCGTATCGAGGATCGCGGGTGTTCCTTCTGCCCTGAGCGCCTCAGCGGTCGCAGTTGCAGCTTCGAAGTCGCCTCCGACGATGACCGATGCGCCCTTGGCGGGAGCGTACTTGTCCTGTCTCATGAGTGCGGTGATCGCGAGCGTCAGTGAGATCGAGAATCCTACTGCCTGGATCTCCTTGCCGAAGACCTTGGCCACGTCGTCATATCTTCCGCCCGAGATGATCGGGAATCCGACTTCATATGTGTATCCCTTGAATACCATGCCCGTGTAATACTCGACGCTCTCGACGAGGCTCAGGTCTATAGACACATACTTCAGGAAATCATATCTTGCCATGATGTCCAGGATCTCTTTTAAGTTATCGAGGGCTTCGATCGCTCCCTCATCCGTTACTCTCGGACGGATCTGATCGATTATCTCGTATGTTCCGCCGGACTCCGTGAGCATGAGGAGCGTCTCTTTGTCTTCTGAGCTTATCTCGAGCTTCTCGATCGTTACGGAATCCCTGTTGGCAATCGCGTTCTTGATCTTGCCCTGGATCTCCTCGTCTATTCCGAGCTGCTTCATGAGGCCCTTATAGAACTCTACCTGGCCTACCGATACCTGAAGGTCGGTGATGCCCATCTCGAGCGCCGACTTGATGGCGATCGCGAGGACTTCCGCGTCGGACCTGGCTCCGCTCGCACCGAGCAGCTCGATGCCGCCCTGCGTGAAGCCGGAGAGCTTGCCGCCGCCGGACTTGCCCGAGCGGTACATGTTCTCTATATATGAGATCCTTACGGGATAGGATTCGTTCCTGCCTGCACAGAACCTTACTGCAGGGATCGTGCCGTCGTAACGGTTGCACAGGAGCCTGCCGGTGCTGTCGGTGAACTTGTAGAGCTCTTCTTCTTTTACGAACTCCTTATATACGTCGAAATACTCGACCCCGGGAGTCTCGATCTCTTCGTAGCCGTTCAGCAGGAAGAGGTTCCTGAGCTTGGACTCGAGCTCGCGCTTGAATCCGCATATTCCGGGGAACTGATCCGTGAATCCGTCCGGCGTGTAGTATTTGTTGGCCATTTCATTACCTCTTTGTTCTCTTTAGTCGACTAAAGTGTTATCTTTGACCTTGCAATAATACCACGACGGATTTCTTTAGTCAACTAAAGATTTAAACATTCAGAGGTTTGACGAGTTCGGGGCCTTCGTTATTCTTAGCGCTCATATCCATTCCTGCAACGCCGAAGCAGCAGGCAAGTCCGATGATGACAAGGATGACATCTAAGTGATTGTCGATGAAGAAACCGTCGAACACATAAGCAAATATCGTCACGAACCTGGTGGTCGCAGCTTCAAAGAAATCGATGGATCTTGCTGCGGCGAGCTCACCTGCAAGGACGATATACATCGCCGCCGAATAGCCGAGGAAGGCTGACACGGTCGCGATTATCCTGCCTGCGATATTTCTCTTGCCCTTCCAGGCATAGAGGCAGCCGCCGAGAGCGGGCGCCATCATGTAGACGATCGCATATTCCTTCTCGGAGAAAAGGATGTCAGCTACGTTGATCATCATGAGCGCCAGGCATCCTGCGAAAGCGAGCAGCGCTCCGAGGATGTAGTTGCCTTCCTTTTTGGTCGCCAGTTTGCTTTCGACGGCCTTGTTGTAGCATGATCTGTGCACGGGTACGTAGAGGTTATTGTAGAATCCTGCCGTATCGCAGCTCGTAGCATGGCAGTAGGGGCATTCGCGGTCCTCGTAGTACTCTGCGAAGAGCTCGCTTATGGTCTGCCTTATCTTCTCGTAGGAATTGACGGGGTTGCCGTTGGAGATGGTGAAGAACACCTGTCCGTTCTCATAGGAAGCATATCCGCCCGGGATCTGTGACTTGATCTTGTTGTAGTAATCCCTGTCGCAGGCAACAGCCGCCCTCGGATACTGGTTGATCATGATCCTTACGGGGATGCGGTTAACGACGTCAGTCGCGCAGAGTCCCTTGACGTTCATATTGTATTCTCTCGCGAGTTCATTAAGTACGCTGTTTGCCATATTTCCTCTCCTACTTGTGATACTTCTCGCCCCTGGCGATCTTGAAGCTCCTGTATAACTGTTCCGTAAGTATAAGCCTTGTCATCAGATGCGTCAGCGTTATGTTGCCGAGACAGATCCTCCTGTCGGACCTCTCCCTTACTTCACGAGCGAGACCGTTGCTCCCGCCTATAACGCAGGTAAGGCTGCCGCCTCCGCGCTCGATGTCTCTGGTAAGATACTCGGACATCTTCTCGGATGTGACGAGCTCGCCCTTAAGGTCCATAGCCCAGACTACTTCGCCCGGCTTGATGTGTGACAGGATCTTCTCGCCTTCGCGCTTAAGAGCTTCATTTACGGGGATCGAATCGGGGCAGTCATCCACTTCGATTATCTCGAGCTTTGCAAATCTCGACAGCCTCGTCTTATATTCTTCGATCCCGTCCTTGAGCCACTTATCCTTCATGTGTCCGGGACAGACGATCTTGATCTTCATAGGTCGTAGCCTTTAACCGGTCCCAGCCTGCTCGCGGTCTGCACCTCGTAATCGACGCCCTGCGTGAGGCCCCAGCTCGAGAGTGCTTCGACAAAATACTCGAGCGCGATCTCTTCGGTGTTGTTGTGCGGAGAGATGTGGCCCAGGATGAACTTATGTGTTCCGTTCTCGATGAGCTTCTTTGCCGCAGCTGCGCATCCGACATTGCCGAGATGGCCTTCGCCGCCGGAGATCCTCTGCTTCAGTGAAGGCGGATAGGGTCCGTTCTTGAGCATATCGGGATCGTAATTGGATTCTATGAGTACGGCATCCACGCCCTTAGCAAAACCTTCCATCGAAGGAGTGAACCTTCCGAGGTCAGTCATGACTGCGACGGAAGCCTTGGTCTTGAGGTTGTTGATGCGGTAGCATACGGAACCGTTGATATCGTGCGGAGTGGGCAGCGCCCTTACTTCAGCGCCGCACTTGAGCGTCAGGATATCGTTCTCTTCTATTACGGATACCTCTGCCGCGACCTCTCCTATCCTGTATGCGGAAGTGAGCGTGCAGAAGATCGGCGTGTGGTATTTCTTGGAGAATACCTGGAGGCCCGAGATGTGATCCGTGTGTCCGTGCGTGACGAAAATCGCAGCGACATCATCCGGGTATACGCCTGAATCTACAAGCGCATTCGATATCAGACGGCAGGATTTGCCGAGGTCGATAAGAAGATGCGTGCCGTTTACCGTGATGAGTGTGCAGTTGCCTTCACTGCTGGAATATAAAGGCTTGATGGACAGATCCGAACTCATGCTTCGGTGTCCTCTGTATATTCTTCGACATATACGCGCTTGATGGTCGCGCCGAGAGCGGTAAGCTTGGATACGATGTGCTCATAGCCTCTGTCGATCCTGTATGCCTGTGTGATGTGCGATGTGCCTTCAGCCGCAAGAGCCGCGCAGACAAGCGCCGCGCCCGCACGAAGATCCGTTGCCTCCACTCTTGCCGCACGGAACTTGTCTATTCCGTTTACCCAGGCGATACGCTCATAAACATTGATATTCGCGCCCATCTTGGCAAGCTCCGGGACATACTGGAATCTGTTCTGCCAGACATTCTCGTGCATGCGGCTCTGACCTTCGGCGGTGCAGAGGAGCACGACGGTCTGGGGCTGAAGATCCGTCGGGAAGCCCGGATACGGCGAGGTCTTAACGCTCGTCGACCAGATCTCGTCGTCGGGAGAGTTCTTGTATACCCTGATGCATTCGTCGCCTTCGTCTATCTGGTATCCCATCTCGCGCATTTTCGCCGAGAGGGGCTCCATGTGCGTAGGGATCAGGTTGTGAATGGTGACGTCTCCGCCCGTTACCGCAGCAGCCACCATATAGGTTCCTGCCTCGATCTGGTCGGGGATGATGGAATATGTGAAGTGTCCCGGAAGTACCGGAACGCCTGTTATCTTGATGAGGTCCGTACCTGCGCCCTTGATCCTCGCGCCCATCGAGTTAAGGAAGTTCGCGACATCAACGATGTGAGGTTCCTTAGCTGCGTTGATGATCTCGGTCTTGCCCTCGGCCTTGCATGCCGCGAGCATCGCGTTGATCGTGGCGCCTACGCTGACGATATCGAGGTAGATCTTCGCACCGTGCAGGGGCTCAGCCGTGAGGTTGACGATGCCGCTGTCGATGTCGGTAGGTCTCGCGCCTCTTGCACCCATGAGCTGGAATGCCTTGAGGTGAAGGTCTATAGGTCTCTGGCCGAAATTACATCCGCCCGGAAGCCTTATCGAAGCTTTATGGCAGCGTCCTAAGAGCGCGCCCATCAGATAGTATGACGCTCTGATCCTGGATACCAGCGCACCGGATGCTTTGTATGTGTTTATCGTGGTGGGATCGATCGCATATGTGTGCATGTCGATCTGATCAATCGTCGCACCGAGGGATCTGCAGAGTTCCATCATGACATGGACATCTGAGATGTCAGGGACGTTCTCCAATGTACAGGGGCCGTCGACCATCATGGCCGCGGCTATGATTCCGAGAGCGGCGTTCTTGCTGCCGCTTATCTCGATATCGCCCTTGAGGGGCGTACCTCCTACGACCTCGTAAGCATAAGGTCTGGATCTGTTAAATTCTTTATCTTCTGCCACTATTAATAGGCTCCGGTCAGTTATCGTGTTGTTCAGGCAGCGGGCTGCTTCCGTCAAGCACCTGCTTGAGCGAAGACTTCACCTGCGCCTGCTGGGGCTGCTGCGGCGGCTGCTCCGCCTGAGGCTCCGGCTCTGCCTTCTTGTCGGCCGACCTGCGGGCGACAATGTCGTCAATATTATACCTTTTTCCTTGCGAAGTTGGGTGGATTACGTGTTTTTCTTTATTATCTTTTGCCAATTCAGCTGCATTTTTCTTCACTTCGGCCGGATTCTGGGACATCTGGACCACCGGACGGGTCAGGATCGCACGTGCTTCTTCCCTGGCGAGGCGCTTCTGCTCCTCTTCCTGTCTGAGCCTCTCCTGTGCTTCGATCTCGGCGTTGACGCGCTCTTCCTCTTCCCTCGCGATGCGTTCCTTCTCGGACTTTATCGCGGCCTGGCGCTCGGCTCTGAGCTTCTCTTCTTCCCTGAGCCTTGCTTCTTCCGCAGCGGAAGCGATGCGCGCGAGTTCTTCTTCGCCTGCAGCGACCTCATAGCTGTCTATCGCGAGCGCGGATGCCGGAATTCCTGCATCTGCGGCGGGTATCGTCTCTTCGTAGGACTCTTCTTCGAGACCCGTAAGAGGTCCGTCCTCTTCCATATCCTCAACAAATAAGAGCTCCTCTTCGAGGTCTGCAAAACGTTCGGTGCCGAAAGTCGATATCAGTTTGGCAAGCAGCTTGTCCCTTGCCGGAGTATCGGTCTCATCCGTGCCCTCGTACTCTTCGATCAGGGGCATGAGATCCTCATAGTTCATGGACTTTGCAGCCTCGCACATCTGCAGGCCGAGGAAGTACGCGGCAGCCCTGTACAGAGGCTTCTCGGAGATTATTCCCGCTCTCGCATCGGCATACACGCCGTCGAAAACAGTCTTTCCCGAAGGCAGGCTGAGAGTGAAGGTTGAGCCCGAACCGAAGGTCGACGTTACGCTTATCGCACCGTCGTGCATCTCCGCGATCTCCTTGGCGATGGCAAGACCAATTCCTGATCCGCCGACTTCATGGTTGCCTGAATTATCGACTCTGTAGAACCTCTCGAAGAGATGGTCAATGTCTTTGGCGGGGATGCCCCTGCCGTTATCTTCTACCTGAACTCCGATCCTGTCGTCGATCGTAACGATGCTGATGTGGATCTGGTTTGCTTCCTTCTTGCCGTCATAATCAATGTACTTGATGGCATTGGTAAGAAGGTTGATGATCGTCCTCATTACGAGCTTGGAATTGCCGTATACCAATGGATACGGGCCTTCCTGAGGCATCGAGAAAGTAACGGTTGCCCTGCCCGGATACTCGGATACGTTGAAGCAGGCCATGTCCGTGATCTCCTTGATATCGAAGATGCCCATGACCGATGTATGCGAACACTGCGACAGGACGAGGAAGTCGTTTACGATGTCCTGCATCCTCGTGGCATTGACCTGGATCCTCTGCGCCCAGATCATGAGGTCGTCGTGATCCGGCATGCCGCCGTTCTCACCCGACTTGAGGATCGAGAATACTGAATTGTTGACTGACGTGAGCGGAGTCTTCAGCTCGTGCGATACGTTCGCAGCGAGATCCTTCTGTCTTCTCTCGTCGTCCTTTATCTGGGTGATATCATCAACTATTACTATCGCGAGATCCTCGCCTGCGAAGAACTTGCTCTCTTCGGTGCCCTTCTTCTTGAGGATCTTGATCTCATATATCCTGCCCTCGCATAAATAGTTGACCCTTATGAGATTGACGCCGTTCTCACAGCTTAAGATGTAATTGGATTTGAGCTGATTGCCGTTATCAAAGGCCTCGAGGAAAGCATCGAGCGTCTTCGGCAGTCCGTCCTTGAGGAACCCCGGAAGCTTGTAGATGGCTTCGTTTACGAAGATCGCCTCGCTCTTGTCGTATACCGCGATGCCCAGGCCGATGTTATCGAGCACCGCCTTCTGGATCATCTTCTCGCGCTCCAGGGCGGTGATTTTTACTTCCACCTGGGACTTAAGCGAGGTGTTGCCTATCAGGTATCCCGCTATCACTCCGATCAGTATCAGTATGAGCGCGAAAACAACGACAAGAACCCAGTTCTCGCCTAATTGCTTCAACAGATCCTGTACGGATAAGATGCAGATCAAGTCAGATCATTCGGGAAGAAGTACCCGAAGCCTCTTCTGGTAACGATGTACTTGAAGTTCTTCTGGTCGGGTTCGATCTTCTGTCTTGTTCTCTTGATGGTAACGTCGACAGTTCTCTCATCGCCGAGGAAGTCGAACTTCCAGACCTGCTTTAAGAGTTCTGATCTCGAGCATACTCTTCCCTTGTTCTCTTCGAGATACTGGAGGAGCTGGAACTCACGGTTGGTAAGATCGCAGGATTCCTCATGCTTGAAGGCCTGCATTACGTCGCCGTCAATGATGAGCTCGCCGTCGCAGTACTCATGTCTCTTGGAAGCGCCCTTCTTGCCTGACTGGGAGTATTCTGATCTCCTGATCATGGCTCTGATCCTCTCGATGAGGACACCGGGATCGGATCCCTTGGACAGATAGCTGTCTGCTCCTGCGCTCAATGCTTCTATCTGATACAGAGGAAGATCACCCTTGCCCGTAAGGAACAGAACAGGTGTCTGATAACCCTCTTTCCTGTAGTCTGTAATGAACTGAAGTCCGTTATACTCAGGCATCATCCAGTCAAGGATGATGATGTC
>R26__coassemble_653_pt1 | contig 20359 bp, 24 predicted proteins | sample R26__metabat2_low_PE_020 | metagenome-assembled genome bin R26
GTCCTGTTCGGATTCACGGGGACAGGCGTGGGAACATTTGTGTTCTATTTCGGAGGCGGCGCGCCTTCCGTAGTAGCTCTGTTCCTGGTGTTCCTTACATACCCGAAGGACAAGCGGAAAGATTACTTCCGCAGGTGCTTCAGCTTCAAACGTATGGGGTGGAAGTGGCCGCTCATAACGGTAATCGTTTTCGCGTTGCTGTCAGTGGTAAGTATTATCATCGGTACCGGTCTGATAGGCAGCGATATGCCGGGGATGGATTACATCAAGGCCATAGCAGCAAACCCTCTGAATATATTCCTCGTCCTCCTGCTGTCGCTCATCTCCGGCCCGCTCAACGAGGAATTCGGCTGGAGGGGCTATGCACTCGACAGGCTTCTTGTAAGGTTCGGTTTCCTTAGGGGCTCTCTGCTGCTGGGATTCGTCTGGGCAATATGGCATTTGCCGTGGTACTTTACGCCCGGGCAGGCGCAGTACAATCTTCTTCAGGATTCGGTCTTCCATGCGCTGATGTTCATACCGAGTGTAATGATGCTCAGTGTTTATGTATCCTTCGTATATGTTAAGACGAACCGGAGCATCCTCGCGGGCGCATTGGTTCATATGTTTAGCAATTTGATCGGAAGTCAGTTATTATCTCCTTATACGACAGAGATCAGTATGCTCGTAAGGTATACTAATATGGTGTTCTTCCTTGGAGTGATCGTCTATGCGGCGTGCTCGCGCAGATTCAGGGAGGAAGCTGCGGCAGTTATCGAAAGCATACGGAAGCAGGAACAGGAAGATCAATGCAGATCATAACGAGACAGGCACCGGACAAACCTCTCACCGTCACGATCGAGTACCCCGAGTACACGGAGTCGGTCAGAGGTCTTGTTAAGCGTATCGAGAGCTTTGACATAAGATTCAGCGCGTTCTCGGACGACAGCCGGATGCACATCGCCATGTCCGATGTGTACTATCTCGAAAACGTCGACAGGAAAGTCTTCCTGTACACCAAAAGCGATGTCTTCAGGCTGGATTCCTCGCTGCAGGAACTCGGGATGATCACAGAGGACTCGGACCTTGTCAGGATCTCAAGGACATGCATCATGAATGTCTCACATCTTACGGAGATAAAACAGCTTAAGAACAGCCATCTCGAAGCAACACTCGATAACGGGGAGAAGCTCATAGTATCGCGCAAATATCTGCGTGACATAAAGAGGAGGTTCAAGTAAATGCCTGTCAGGAAGATTCTTAAAGATACATGCATACTTGCGGCATTGATGATACTGGCGGTATTCACTCTTTCGATCATCTGGTCGGGCATAACGGCAGAGATATCACTCGTGCTGGCGCTGTTTGGCCTCGCACTGATAATCACGGTCGTGAACTTCCTCTTTGACGAATTCCTGACGCTCTCGATCGTGGTGAGTTACATCATCAAATACTTTGTTTTCTCCGGGATAGTAATGCTGTTCGGCTTCATTGTCGGATGGTTCTTCCCGAGCAATTTCTGGATGGCGTTTATCTATGTGGGTGTCGTGCTGGCGCTTGCTTTCGCGATCGATGCCTTTACGGTCAAGAGAGACATCGGTTATATTAACGAGCATATCAAGAGAAACTAGTAAGGGGCTATATAGATGAAGATTACGGCTGACGAGAATGGTATCGTTATCAAGGCGCTGCTTAAGAAGACAGAGATCCCGTACGGAGATATCGAGAAGATAGTTGTTGAAGGTCAGAACAGGACTGTTATCAAAACCCGTTCGGGAGACGAATACGTCGATACGGCTTTTATGGGCATCACGTTTAATTATCCTGTCGTTGCAGACAAGATAGTGCAGATGAACATAGCTTTCGAAGATAAGATGGTCGTGTCTGATTATTCGGATACCGTTATCGAAGAAGAGAATAAGCAGGAATACGTTGATTCGCTCCTGGCATCATTCGAACCTGAAGCGGGCAGGATGATCAAAGAACGGCTTGGTGAGCGTCACGATATCTCGCTGGAGGTATTGGAGATACATCGTGATACGGTTCTGTGCATGAGGCTGCTTCGTGACGGAATCGAGGTAACTGACTATCCTGATTCATTCAAGGAATATGACGATGTTAAGATACGCGAGGCTTTTGAGACACAGTGCCTGCTCATGCTCTGTGAATGGGATCCCTTATCCCGTTCAGGCCGATATATAATCGCACTGGATAACGAGAACTTCCCCGATGACAATAAAGCGGCGTTGCTGGAACTGGTATCCGAGTTCTGCGACGGGTATCTTGAAGTAAACAGCAGAGAATATCTGGATGCATTGCCGTAGAATAGTATGAGCGGTCAGACTTGAAGGTTTTGGAATATAATTGAATCAGAGTTTCATGCGGAACTGCCTGAGAAGAAACCAAAGAAATCAAAATAAGATACAGGTATCGGGTAATGGGGAGAAGGATATTGATAAGCTGATGATAGAGAATACATGAAGTATTACAGAGTGCACATGAGAGACTGCGCTTACGTCACTAAGCAGCCCAGGGGCATCTTTACGGCTGTAGGAAGGCTTGTAAGCAGTAAGACGTTGACTGAAGAAGAAGAGAAGGAATACTGGCGTAACAGAGAATATTTCGAGAGGGTTCTGCCTGTTCCTCCTTTCTATGAGAAGAATAATCCCGACGGTGCTGTCACGTGGTTCAAGGACAATGAGGCAGCAAAGGGCATCTGGGATCAGATGACGTTCTACCGTGCGATGTGCAATAAGTACGGGGTAAAGCTCTATATTTCCGAATGCGATGAGATCCCGGGTGAGATCATATATGAGGATGAGTTCCAGATAGCCGTTAAGAATCAGCCGGAAGATGCTGCAATTATCACTAAGGAACTTGATTATCAGGATAGAAGGACATGAATGCGCTTTGCTGCATTGAATCGGCAGATCGGAGAATCGTATGGATGACTTGAGCAGAGACCTTCTGACAGAAGCTCCTCACACAGATGATTCAACACTAGCTAGATAAGATCGTGAGGTTAACAAGTTATGATTGAGACAGAACGCCTTTTGCTGAGAGACTATACATTGGATGATTTCGATGCGCTTTATGAGATCATGTCTGATCCGGAAACGATGCAGCATTATCCTGCTCCGTTCGACGCGGATAAGACAAGAAATTGGATCACTTGGAACCTTGAGAACTATGAGAAGTATGGCTTTGGTCTCTGGGCTGTCGTTTTAAAGGAGACAGGTGAATTCATCGGCGACTGCGGCATTACCATACAGAATATCGACGGAGAGATGCTCCCTGAGATCGGGTATCACATTCATAAGAGATACTGGAGACAGGGATTCGCCAAAGAAGCAGCGCGGGCAGTGCGCGACTGGGTGTTCCAAAACACACAGTATGACACGATATATTCCTACATGAAATATACGAACATAGCCTCATACTCGACAGCTGTTTCCAACGGCATGAGAAAGGTAAAGGAATACCCCGATCCCAAGAATACGATCTCCTATGCCTATGCCATTACCAGATCAGAATGGGAAGCGCTTCAGGAGATCCGGAATTTTAGTAAGAGCATTTAATGATTAAAGGAGTGTGCGTTATGGTCAGGATCAAAAAAGCAGTAAGTTGTGTATTGGCAGCGGCCGTGGCAGTAGTACTCTGCACCGGATGCAGCCGCAGCAAGTTCTCATGCAGCAGTGACAACCTGATGGGTTTCGAGGGGTACTATTACGAGGACGGCGAGTTGTATGTCGTTTTCGATGAGGACAGACTCGATGATAACATGGAACGTTCTGTCTATGAGGATGAAGAGTTGTTTGTAGTGGATGAGATCTATGTTCATCTGGGCGATGATGTCTATGAGGTCGACTATGATGATGTCGATGTGGATGTCAGTCACGGTCAGCTGATCATAAGTTTTGAGATGGATAGGGCAGATGCCGGCAAGATAACCGGGTTCGATTTTGATATATATCATGGTCGCTATATTTTGGACCTCGAGGAGGGCACGCTGGACGTGGAACTCTGGGGCGGCGACTGTAAGGAATACTTCTTCCAGACGTACGATCAGTTTAAGGATAAATGGTCCGAGGCAGATTATGAACTGGAGACTTATGAATGGTTTGGTGACGATGTGTGTGAGGAAAAACCTGTTATCTATCTCTATCCAACAGAGGAAACAGACGTAACAGTCGCGCTGGATCTTGACGGCGAACTGACCTGCACTTATCCGGAATATGGTGACGGGTGGAATGTGACAGCTTCCCCCGACGGAAAGATCTATGACCCAAACACTGACAGATACTATGACTATCTGTTCTGGGAAGGAACGAGGTCTTTCGATTCGTATGAATTCAAGAATTATGCCTGCGTACCGGGTGAGGATACCGCTGAATTCCTGGAGAACTACCTCGAGGCGGCAGGCCTGAACGACAGCGAGATCGATGATTTTGTATCGTACTGGCTTCCCAGGCTGCAGGGATCACCGTACAACCTTATCTCGTTCCCGAACGAAGAGTATAACGAATGGGCAAAGCTAGATGTATCTCCCGAACCTGATACCCTGATCCGTGTTTATATGGTCTTCACTCCGGTCGACGAGCCTGTTGAGGTTCCCGAGTCCAATGCGCTTACAATGCCTTCAGGAATAGAGCGCCAGGGATTCACCGTGGTAGAGTGGGGCGGCAGTATGCTGTACGGTCTCACTGCTCCTTAAGGGAATTCCTTATCCTGCTGAGTGATTCGGGCGTGATACCGAGATAGGTCGCGATGTGCTTCTGCGGGATGCGACCTGCAAGATACGGGAATAGCTTCCTGAAGTGGATATACCTCTCGGTGGCGTTCTCCGTAAGGAAGCCGTTCTCTCTGTAGAGCTTATATTGGATAGCCCTTTCCAGGAGCACGATCCACAGGTCCTTGAATTCCGCACTGTCCCGGATCAGGCCCCTGACCTTGGATACCTCGCACATCATAACAGTCGAGTCTTCCAGTGCTTCCCACACGCACATCCGCTCGTCGTAGCCGTAGAAGCCTTCGTCCATGAAGAGTGATCCTTCCACGGCGAAGCTTCTCGTGATGTCATTCCCGTCGCTGTCGATGTAGTATGACCGCGCCGTACCGTTGAGCATAAGTCCGCCGTACTTCGTGTCGTCGCCTATCGATGCGATCTGCGAGCTTTTTGGGATGACTCTGAAGCTGGACATGGCGATGAGTTCGCCGAGTATCTCTTTGCCGGCGGGAATGTCATATCTTGATGCAAGATCCGATAACTGCTGTATTAGATATTCTTTGTCCATAATCTGCTCTCTCAGGCTTATTGCGGTTCCCAGGACCCCTGCTGGCGTATTCCGGTCGCAGCGGCTTCTGACGTGAGTCTGTCTATCTCATCAGGTTCAAGATCGACTCTAAGCGCTTCTGCCAGACGTCTGGCATAGACGGGCTTCGTAACGCCTACGATAGGGACTGCGCCTTTGGCGATGACCCACAGGACCGGGACCTGAGACCTGTCTATATTATACTTCAATGCGATCTGCTCCATATCATCCAGGAGACTGCCGATCTTCCTGAACTTGCTTTTTGGGAAAGCCATGCCCCTCATCGACAGCAGCGGGAAGGGGTGCTTTGCATTGTATCTTCCCGCCAGGGCACCCTGCTCCAGGACCATATATGCATAGTAAGTTATCCCCTTGCTGTTGCAGAAATCGATTATCGGCTGCTGGTCATTCCTCAGGAGACTGAAATGATTCTGTACCGCCCCCAGAGACAAACCTTCCTTGGACAGGATCTCTTCCGCTGTCTTTATATCCTGCATCGATACGTTGGATATTCCGACCGATCTGATCTGCCCGCTCTTAAGAAGAGGGATCGCTTCCCTGAGATTGTTTTCGAGATTGACCGGTTTGTGTATCCAGAACAGATCTGCCGCCTTAAGGTTCAGACGGGCCATGCTCTCATGGAAGGACTTCTCCAGAGAGCCTTCCCTGAACTTCTTGTCGGGGAAGTATTTGGTCGAGAGGAAGATGTCGTCTCTTCCGTCTATGAACTTGCCCAGGAGTCTCTCGCACGATCCCATGCCATACACTGCCGCCGTATCCCATCTGGTAAGGCCGAGGCTTACCGCTTCATCGAAAGTCTGTCTCAAGCTCTCCTCATCATAACTCTTCCCGAAAACAAGCCTCGATCCGTTGAACCCCGGACCCCACGCCCACGTGCCTATCATCACGTCTTTTCCCATAATGCAATTCCTCCTTGCTGTCTCTTGTAAGGAAACGATACCATCCTGCCTGAAGGTTTACATTGATCTATGTTAAGTAAACCCGTCTCCAATGATACAATGAACGTATGGTTACACACATCGGGACACAAACGATAGAGACTGAACGTCTGGTACTCCGCCGCTTTGAGTATTCGGATATTGATTCAATGCTCAGGAACTGGATCGCTGATGAACAGACTCAGTGGGATTATGGTGAACCGTATTATTCAACTCCTGAGGCAGTGCGTGAACTGCTTGATACAAAATACATAGTCTCATATGCCAAAGATGATTATTACCGTTGGGCAGTCATAGAGAAGGAATCCGGTGAATGTATCGGACAGATCGCTTATTTTACGATGGATACAGATAACCGGAATGGTGAGATCGAATATGTTGTAGGACCTGCATTTCAGGGCAGGGGATATGCTACCGAGATGACAAGAGCAGTCATAGCATTCGGATTCGAGAAGATCGGCCTGCACAGGATCGAGATCGACTGCCGGACGGAGAATACGGCATCGCAAAGAGTTATTGAGAAGTGCGGGCTGACATACGAAGGTGTTCTCAGGGATTTCTTCTGGCGTAAGGACCACTACGAGGGAAGGATGGTATTCTCGGTCTTAGAGCAGGAGTGGAAATGAGTAACATAAGAAAGCATCAGTGCCCGTCCTGCGGCGGATATCTAAGTGTTGATAACGATAAGCAGATGTACTTCTGTGCGTCATGCGGATCGACTTATGATTACGAATACTTCAGAGAAGAGAACCTTCACAAGCTGGGTGATGATTCTCTGGCTCACGGAGAGTTCAAGGCGGCCGGCGAAGCTTTCAAACTGATATTGAAGAAGGCTCCTCATGATTTCCATGCTCTCAGAGGAATGATGCTCGTTGCTGCCCGCCTGCATAACATTGATGAGATCAGGAATATCGATAACCCGGAACGATTCCGTTATGATCCCAAGATCGTCAGAGAAGCAGTTGCAAGTGCTTCGGAAGATGACAAGGAATACTTTGCTGAGTTTGCCGGGGTCTATTCTGACAAGAAGAGCCTGGCAGAACTTCTCGGGCAGATCAGATCTCTTAAGGATGACCGGGAAAGGCTTGAGTCCACTATCCGGCTGACAGATAATTCCCGTTACGAATACTATTTCACTACAAAGAACGGATCACAACAGTCTCCCAGATCGTTGTTCATTACGATGTGGTGCTTAGCCGGCATGTTTGTGCTGGTCGGATTGGTACCCTTATTTTCATTAACAGCGGCTGATCTGGGCGATAAGGGATTGGCAGAGTTTTTGGGACTATTCTTAGGCGTGACCATTATTGCCATTGTGATCTATAATCTCGTTCGGGTCTTACCGAGAGTCAGAGAGGTAGATTATCTGGACAGGCATATCCGTGCGCTCAATTCAGACCTTAACAAGATGAGAGATGACATTCGGTCCCTTGAAGCAGATGCTGAGAAGCTTACTGACTCAATCAGTGATTCCGCTCAATCATTTGTCAAAAAAGACAGCCTGATAGAGCCGGATTCCGTAAGCGAATACGGTTCGGGAACGAGTGATGTCAGGAAGCATCAGTGTCCGACCTGCGGCGGAATCCTCATTCTTGATGAGGACAAGCAGATGTACCATTGTGCTTTCTGCGGTTCGGACTATGATTACGAATACTTCAGAGAAGATCAGATGCATGAGGCGGGTGAGAAATATATCTCGCGAAGCGAGTTTAAGGCCGCTGCCGATGCATACGAATTCACATTGAAGAAGGATCCTCACGATTTCCTCGCTCTCAGAGGATTGATGCTGGCGGCAGCCAAACTGTCTGACATGAGCGAACTTGAACGCGTGTCTGAGGCGGCAGAATTCTCTTATGACTCGAAGGTGGTCGGAGAAGTGATCGCAAAGGCTGCGGAAGAAGACAAGGAATACTTTACGGAGTTCGGCAAGGTCTATTCTGACAGGGTGAGACTGGACGAATGTGCAATGGAGATCAGATCTCTTCAGGATGAAAAGGATAAGATCAATTCCATGATCGCGAAGAACAACATAGACCGCGGTGAGACTTATATTGTGGGGAAGAACGGCGAACAGGGGTCTTCAAAGATCGCGTTTGTTATATCGTCGATCATGACCGGCATTTGGACTCTGATCGTGAGCTTCTTTGTCTATGGCTTATTAGAGGCAACAGCCGCTGCGGAGCATACAGAATATTTTGGCGTGATGATATTCTTTCACAGTGCGATATTGATCGGATTGGCTGCGGAGACGTTTGCAGTCCTCCTGCCCAAAGTCAGAAAGCAGAAAAGGATAGAAGCAGATAACACAAAACTCTATGAGGAATCCGGTCAGGTGGCTGAGGAGATCAAAGCTCTCGAGAACAGATCAGATGAGTATATGCGCAGCCTCAAGATGTCGATCCATGATTTCGTTAAGAAAGACAGACAGGTCATGAGCGATCGGATAGATATATAATTTTCGTATGAATGCATTAGTCAAAACATTGAAGACCGTCAATTTCATGTCCGGCAAAGCGGATTCCATGGCAGAGATCAGGCGTCACAGGAAGCAGGCCGAGCTGGCCAGCCGTCTTGCCACGCCCAAGGGTGATGTCGAGCGCAGGAGGTTCCGCATCGGTAAGATCCGCTGCGAGGAATTCAAGCCTGCTGGCAAGAACGAACCGGATCATGTGATAATCTACTGCCACGGCGGCGGATACATCAGCGGCGCGCTTGACTACGCCGGCAATCTTGCCATGAAGCTCGCACTGGCTACCGGGTTTACGGTGTATTCTTTCGCGTACAGGCTGGCACCGGAGCATCCTTATCCTGCTGCGGCAGAGGATGCGGATTCCGTGTGGGACTATATCACGGCGCGAGCAGACGCAGACCACGTGCTCCTTGCAGGCGATTCTGCAGGCGGCAACATGGCGCTCTGCCTTACCCCGCGACTGATCGCGGAGGGCAGGCCCGCACCGCGTGAACTCATACTGTTCAGCCCTTGGACCGACATGACCGGAACGGCAGAGTCCTATGAGACTAATCAGGACGTTGATCCGATCCTTACGAAGGATTTCGTGATGAATTCCGTTAAGGCCTACATAGGTGATCAGGACCCGGCAGATCCGGCTTTCAGCCCGCTGTACGGCAGCTTCGAGAATTTCCCGCCGGTCTACATCATGGCCGGAAAGAACGGGATACTATTAGACGACAGTGTTAAACTCAAAGAGAAGATAGATCAGGCCGGCGGTACGGCCGTGCTTGATATCGAAGAGAAAGGATGGCATGTGTACCAGCAGATGCCCGTCTCCATCGCCCGTAAGGCGATGAAGAGGCTCGCGAAACATGTGTCGCACGAGATAAATGGCAAGCGCTAACTGGTACAGGATCGACAACGTATCGAAAGTATTTCTGGCTACTCTCGGCAAGAGGGATACCAGGTCTTTCCGTCTCAGCTGCACGCTCAAAGAAGACGTTGATCCCGAGTTCCTGCAGCAGGCGGTGAACTCTGCGATCGAAGACCGTCCGCAGGTGCAGGTGAGGATACGCCGCGGACTCTTCTGGCACTACCTGGAAGATACCGATCTTATGCCTGTGGTCAGGCAGGAGGATGAGCGTATCTGTCAGCTCCTGTATGTGCCGTCCAAGACGATGCTCCACTATCAGGTGACCTATTACGGTAACCGCATCAACCTGGATATGTCTCATGTTCTTGCAGACGGAACGGGCGCCATGGAGTTCCTGAACATCATCGTGCTCGACTATCTCAGAAGGAAATACCCGGGTGAGCTCGAGGACATTACCGTGCATTCGGGCGCATCTGAAGGCGACCTCAGCCAGGACAGCTACCGCCAGTTCTTCGGAAGCAAGAATCTCTCGCACGGACCTGCAAGAGAGAAGGCATTCCGCCTCGGCGGACTTAAGCTTCCCTATAACCAGCTGCAGTTCTTTGAGATACATCTGCCGACTTCACAGATCCTGCCGAGGGCAAAGGAACTGAAGGTCTCGCTTACCAGTTATCTGGGAGCCTTATGGATGCTCGCGATCCGCGACGAGATGCCGCCAAGAAAGCGTAATCTTCCGGTGACGATATCGCTCCCCGTAAACCTCAGGAACTATTACCCGTCCAAGACGGCTAGGAACTTCTTCAACAGCGTGAACGTTACGCATGTATTTGACGGTGATATCACGCTCGAAGAACTGGCTGCGGAATTCGATGCCGAGCTTAAGAGCCAGCTGACGGAAGAGAACGTCAAGAAGCAGATGGATGCTTTCGAGACAATGGAGTATGTTGCTCCCGTCAGAGTGGTGCCGCTGTTCATCAAGCAGCTGGTGGTACGGCATTTTACAAAGAAATCAGGCAAGAAGGTTACCATGACCTTCTCCAATATGGGTGTGCAGAAGCCCCCTCAGGCTCTCGGTGAGAAGATCGGGAATTACAGCGGGTTCTGCAGCACCAACACCATCTTCTCTACCATGTTCGGCTATGGGGATAATCTGACGTTAGGCGTATCCTCCGCGTACATGAACACCGGTGTCGTGAAGAATTTCGTACGGTCTTTGTCTGCAACAGGCGTGGACATTACCGTATGCGCGACGGAGGTGATCAAATGAGAAGATGTCCTTACTGCAAGGTTGATATCGCGGGAGATCTCGTCAAATGCCCGCTGTGCCAGAGCAAGCTGACGGGCACGGGTGAGGCTCCCTGCTATCCGAAGTTCGAGGCACAGAAGAAGAGATCCTTCTTCTACAAGCTCCAGCTGACCATCGTCTGGGGACTCTTGATCGTCGGCATCTGTCTCGACTTCATGGTTGGCATCAGACTGCCCGGCTATGCGGATCTGCACTGGAGCCTGCTCCTGGCGATGTGGATCTTCGGGATCGAGTTCGGCATACTGCGTCAGTTCAAGCCCGGCACCAGATCGGCAGGCAAGGTGACATCCATGCTCGCGCTGATCATCATCGCGATGTGGTGCGTTACAGCATACTTCTTCGGACTCCTGGAGTTTACGATCGATATCGTGGTACCGATAGCGCTGGCAGGTACGATCATAGCGAACTTTGTACTCGCTCTGATAGACAAGAACGGCAATACGATGTCGTACCTTCTCTCCGGACTGTTCATGGGAGTCGTGCCGAGCATCATCTGCTTCTTTGCCAGGGCTGAGCTGCCCATTGCCTGGGTCGTCTGCCTCATGATAAGCGTCAGCCTCTTCGCAGGCGTCGTCATATTCCGCGGACGTGCCGTGGCAGAAGAGATACGAAGAAGATTCCACGTGTAATAAAAAATATGGGGTGTGATAATGAATAAACTGATAAGGCGCGCAGGGGCGCTTATAGTATCTTTGTGTATTGTCTCTTCTCTGGGGATGAGTGTCTGCGCAGACGCTGCGTATTCATCCAAGCTGGATGAAATAGATGCTTTCCTGACCGAGAATGTAGCGAGGGCCGGATTCCCTTCCATGTCGGTCACCATCGTGGACAAGGACGAAGTGTTGATGTCCAAGTCTTACGGAACGCCGGGCCTCGAGAAGACTCCTTATCTGATCGGCTCGGTCAGCAAATCCTTCACTGCGCTCTGCATCATGCAGCTGGTGGAGCAGGGGAAGGTCTCTCTGTCTGATACAGTGTCCGACTATCTTCCTTCCGTTACGGACAGCGAGAACATTACCATCCTGCAGCTTCTGAGTCACACGAGCGGTCTGGGCGAACACCAGAACATTGGCAACTGCAAGATAGTGGGAACTCAGGGTGAGCATGTATATGCCAATGTCAATTATTCCCTTCTGGGCGAGGTCATTGAAGCCGCCAGCGGGATGTCTTACCAGGACTACGTTACCGCCAACGTCATAGAACCGCTGGGACTGGATTCGACCTGCGCTTATCCGTCCGAAGCCGCCGAAAACGGTCTCGCACAGGGGTATTCATCATGGTTCGGATTGAGCATCCCCACACCCGTGCAGTATTCCTCTTCTGAGAATGCCTGGATAACTGTTCCCGCAGGATACATCAGTACATCCTCTTACGATCTGGGACGCTATCTGCAGATGTATCTCAGAGACGGTGAGGACATAATCTCATCAGACAGCATTCAGTCCATGTTCTATGACAGTGTCTATGTGGAAGACGATATCCCGTACAGCTACGGCATGGGATGGAATGTCATCGAGGATACGCTGAGCGAGACTGTCATATACCACACAGGCCTCGTTGAGACCGGCATGGCATGCATCTATCTTCTTCCTGAGAGCGGCATCGGAGTAGCCTTTACCGTCAATGTCAATGACTACCTTATAGGCACAGACTTCGCGGACAGAATAGGGTGGGCCGTGATAGAGATCCTGACTGGAGATGATCACGGCGAGATAGGCGTGCATGAGAATCTTCTGCGCCATCTGATGTTTGATTGCATCTACCTGGCCGTGATTGCCGCAGCCGTACTGTCACTGGTGACCGTAAGATTGAAGAAGGCTAATACCGTCATACTCTGCGTGGTGAACTTCGCGCTCGCGGCTCTGCTGCTCATGCTGGCGCCGGTCTTCCTGGCGACTCCGCTGTGGGTGGTGAAAGCCTTTGTGCCCGATATGTTTACTGTTATAGTTGTATCAGCGTCCCTGTTTTTACTGGCAGGTGCGGCAAGGATAATCCTGCTCTGCAGGAATAGATCATCAAGGGGTTAAGAATGGACATTAAGGACAGCAGGATAGATGCCGGCAAGACATTATGCGGCGATAGCGGTGCTGAAGAAGTCAGATAAGTAAGAGATGAAGATATATTTCGCGCCGCTGGAAGGCATCACAGGTTATATATTCCGCAATGCGTTCGATGAGATCTACGGCAACGTCGACAAGTACTTTGCCCCGTTCATCTCGCCTGCGGAGAAGTGCCCGATAACATCCAAGGAGATGAAGGATCTGGAGCCTGAGAAGAACAGGGTCAACCTCGTTCCCCAGATCCTTACCTGCAGGTCGGATTACTTTATCGCTGCTGCAAGAGAGCTTAAGGCAGTCGGATATAAGGAGGTCAACCTGAATCTCGGATGTCCTTCGGGAACAGTGTGTGCCAAGGGCAAGGGAGCAGGCTTCCTGACCAAGCCGGCAGAACTCAGGGCATTTCTGGATGATATCTATTCTTTCTCTGAATCTGAGAACTTAAGCATCTCGATCAAGACCCGTCTCGGATACTATGATCCCGAGGAATTCCATGACCTTGTAGAGATCTTCAATGACTTCCCTGTAAGCGAACTTATCGTGCACCCCAGGATACGAAGCGACTTCTACAAGGGAGAACCGAGAAGAGAGTATTATGCGTATGCCTTAGAGCACGCGAGATGTCCGCTCGTGTATAACGGCAACATCTATACTAAGGAAGATTACGATGAGTTCTGCAGATCATTCGATACTTCTCTTGATCCCGTGATGATCGGCAGAGGCCTGATCGCAGACCCTTCGCTCGCGGATAAGCTCAAGGGGAAAGCGGCTGAGACCGACCGTGCCAAGTTCCGCATGCTTCACGATACCGTGTATCACGAGTATCAGAAGATAATGTCACCCGATATCAATGTCTTATACAAGATGAAGGAACTCTGGACATACTGGAGCGTCATGTTCGAAGATAGCAGCCGTGATATCAAGCGCCTGCTCAAAGCCAAAAAGTATGCGGAGTACGAAGAAGTCGTATACGGAAAACTATTGTGATGCTAAACCGGAGATAATCTTCCGCTTCTGAGATACTGTCATTCGTTGACCGTTACGATACACCGGATCACTCCGGATTAGAAAACGTTCTCCAAAGAGAATACGACGAGGAGACGCCTTAAGTTCTGATGAACTTGTGATCCGCCTCGTATTCGTCACTGACAAAACGCTCTATCTTCATGTGCAGATCGTACTTCTCGCGAAGCTCTGCCAGCTGCTTCATCATGGGCGAAGCGTGATGCGCGTCTATCGCCGCCTGGTCAGCCCAGGAGTCAATGAGCAGGACCGTCTCGGGGTCATCCATCGGGACAAAATACTGATACCTCAGATTGCCCTCCTCCGCACGGATGGCATCCGCTATTCCTGACTTCTCCATCTCCTCCGCGAAAGCTCTCGCACTGCCGTTCTGACCTTTGTAATACAGATTGACCGTTATCATGTCTGATCCCCCTATTTATATATGCTTTTATTATACATTTTCGGTGAAGGCTGCTGCGCTTATATGTTATATTTAAGTCAGCACTCGAGGTAACCAAATGACTTATTCTGTCATCGGCATTCTGGCTAGTATCCTGTTGGTCATTACCAACAGAGATATTCTGTGGAAGTCGATCTCGCAGAGAACGGCAGGATAGCTGTGGAACTCTTCGGGAAGTCCGCGCCCGGGCATTACGATGCGATACTTATGGATATGCGCATGCCGGAGATGGACGGTCTCGAAGCGACAAGAACGATAAGAGCACTTGAACGCGAAGACGCGAAGAAGATCCCGATAATCGCGCTGACGGCAAACGCTTTCGATGAGGACGTGCAGCAGAGCATGCAGGCGGGACTGAATGCGCACCTGGCAAAACCTGTGGAGCCGGATGTACTGTTCGAGACACTCAGCAGACTTACAGATTCCTGAGAGGAGACATGATATGGGTAAGATAAGCCTTAAGCCTTATAATGACTATTGTCCGCAGACACTGTTCCTGTACGGAACATACGATGAGAACGGCAGGCCCGACTTCGGTCTGTTCTGCTGGTTCAGTTATATCTGGGACGGCGAGATGGGCGTAATGTGCTGCATCGGCGGCGATAAGACCACGGTAAGGAACATCAAGCGCAATAAGATATTCTCCGCCAATCTCGTGACCGAAGAACTGCTGAACGTCGCAGATTACCTGGGCATCGTAAGCGGCAACAATCCGGACAAGATGAAGATAGATCTTGATATCGGCAAAGGCGAAGTCCTGGACGTTCCGATAATCAATAATTCGCCCGTGAACTTCGAACTCGAAGTAACGGATTTTGTCTATAAGCACGACGGCACAGTCATGCTCTGCAAGATGAGGAATGTCCTTCAGGACGAATCGCTCGCATCTGATGACGAGACCTTCGAACAGAAGCTCAGGCGCATCGCTCCGGTGAAGACGACATGTAAGCATTACTTCAGCTACGAGGGCAAGGATCTCGGGGGCTGGGGAGAGCCGATGAAGAGGCTTGGATAAGGAGACAGCACATGAAGAAATGGTATGACGAAGAGTACGAATTCACCGTGGAAGTAACAGGTTACCTGCACGGCGACAAGACCGAGAGATACTGCAGGAACGGCGAAGAGATCGGCGATACTTACACCTGCACATACGGCTGTCCCGTCAACAAGGACGGATACGGCATCTGCTCGAAAACGATGATGATGCTCTATCCTCTCATGGAAGCTATAAGGAGCGGCGGTGACCTCGAGAACTTAGGCGGCGACGGCAAGTATACCAAGACCGTCGTATGCCCGGACGGCTGCGTGATATTTAAGCTCACGGCAAAGCCCCTCGGCAATGAGAATTTCCACAAAGGAGGATTCTGGGAGTACCCGGATGCAACATAACAGATGATCAGATTCATAGAAGGCGCAGAAGAGAAGAAGCAGATCTCGAGGCAGATCCTTGAAGCTCTGACAGAGTGGTTCGAGGTAGAATCCAGCCGCGAGCAGTATATAGAAGAGTCGGCAGGCCAGCCCTTCTGGGCATCGGTCGAAGGTGACACATACGAAGGCTTCCTCTGCCTTAAGGAGACAGGTAAGTCCACGATGGAGCTTGCCGTGATGGGTGTCCGTAAGGAGTGCCACAGGAAGGGCGTGGGGAGAAGGCTTTTCGCCGCAGCAAGAGACTATGCCGCAGCAAAGGGTTACGAGTTCATCCAGGTCAAGACGGTCAGGTCCGGCATGTACGAAGACTATGACATTACCAACGAGTTCTATAAGAGCCTCGGGTTCAAAGAGCTCGAAGTGCTCCCGGATTACTGGGATGAGGCAAACCCCTGCCAGATCTACGTTATGTCGCTTAGAAGCGCGGTGGGAACGATCGCGACGAGACACAGCTACCGCGGTGCTTTCGCGCAGGAGAATGTGCCGGAAGAAGATCTTATAACGATAGCCAAGGCAGGAATCGACGCGCCTTCCGGATGCAACATGCAGACGACGGACGTGGTCATCATTAACGACCCTGATGTTCTTGCTGAGGTAAAAGCCGTGCTCGATCCGCCGGTAGCTCAGACCGCACCTGCGATGATCGCCGTGCTGACCAGAAGGATCAACGCGTACAGGGACAGGTGTTTCGCGATACAGGATTATTCTGCTGCGATAGAGAACATGCTCCTGGCGATAGTCGAGCTCGGATATCAGAGCTGCTGGTACGAAGGACACATCACTGACGAGGACAGGATCTGCGATAAGATAGCAGCCATCCTGAACGTGCCCGAAGAGTACGATGTGGTCTGCCTGCTGCCCGTCGGCAAGGCTGAAGACGAGTTCCACGCACCGAGCAAGAAACCGATGTCGGAGCGCGTGAAGTTCAACAGCTGGACAAATGCGTAAAACGATACACAAACGATACACCGGACCTGTAATATCATTCCTGACGGAGGAGATTCATGTACAACGTTCTGCTCGTTGAAGATGACATTCAGATCAGAGAAGTTATCGGTGACTTTTTTGCCAGGCGCGATAAGATCAGCCTTGACCTCGCCGCGGATGGGGAGATAGGTCTGAGCAAGATACTTAACGGTCAGTATGATCTTATAGTCCTTGACATAATGATGCCCGGTATCGACGGATTTGAGCTCTGCAGGATCATCAGGAAGAGGTCGGATGTGCCGGTCGTGTTCCTGACGGGAAAGGTCAGGGAGGAAGACGTACTCTACGGTTACGAATTAGGTGCCGACGATTACATCGTAAAGCCTTTCTCGATCAAGGTCCTGTACAGCAAACTGATCGCCATCCTTGAACGGACGGATAAGGACAGGGTTACTCACAAGGTACTCGAGAGCGGACAGATAATGCTCGACCCGGCGAAGTTCGAAGTAACGGTCGGAGGCGAGGTCATCGATCTGCCGCCCAAAGAGTATCTGATCCTTAAGTACATGATGGAACATCCGGGGACCGCGATCACCAGAAGGCTCCTGCTCGCTGCCTGCTGGAATAACGACTCGTTCATAACCGAGCGCGTGATCGACAACCGCGTGAAGAACCTCCGTAAGAAACTGGGTAAAGAAGGCGCCCGCATCAAGACGCTGATCGGAGTCGGATACAGATTCGATTAAAGGCCGCAGACCAAGGGGGTTACAGGAATGAAGAAGTACAGGGATTTTGCGTTTCCGTTCGCAGCAATAGGATTATTTATAGGTTTGATCCTGTTCGGATTTACGGTCATAGTTTTCCAATTCCGTTATGAAGCTGCATTGATGAGCGGCAATTCAAACATGCTCGACAAGTATGAGAGAATGCTCGACAAGTACGATGAAGGCGAGATCAGTATGGACTTCATCGGTATGATGAACAAGTACTATCAGTTCGATTATATGCGCATATCGCAGGTCGACGAGGACGGCAATATCACGCCGCTGTTCGAGACCGACTACGATATAGGAGCCATATACTATGGTACGGTCAACGAGTGGGTATATGTCACCAAGGACGATTCGCTTGCGGGTACCGTAATAAACTACAAGCAGCCGGAAGAAGACGGATTCGAATTAACGATCAGATATCTTAATTGCGACGAGTTCTGGGAACCGGCAGAGACACTTGATACATACATGAGCAATTCTTATAACCTGATGGTCTTATCTGACGGATGGTATCACACCGGGCCGGATCCGTTCTTCTTTGTCTCGGAGACTTACGGCGGAACCTTTTTCCCGTTCCTTAACATCAGGTCCTGCTACACTGACGATGAATATCTGCATCTGGGCGTTGTGAAGGCCGGTTATGAGTACCTCCCGTTTGTCAAGACCTGGGATTTTACGGACGGTTCGGCAAAGGATAAGTATGAGCAGGATACCACATCGGACTTTGTCGGATCATATAACGCATACAGTCTTCCTGTAAGACCTGACAAGTTTCTTGATGAACAAGGCGATATCTTCATGCAGGATTCAGTTGCCTCTATGGTAGCAAGCGGCAAGATCGATTACGGCGATCACGGGTATTCCAGCGTGCGTGAGTATGACGGCAGGATGACTCTCGGCAACATCACTTTCTATGAAGCCGGCGGGCATAAGTATCTCATCGAGAGTGTTATCACCGCTAAGTCTTTCACGGAATTCTATATGCCCTTCCTGATCATCTATGCGTTCATCCTCGCGCTCATCTGCATCGGCATCCCGATGCTTGCGGCGTTAAAGCCCTACAGGCAGTACAAGAAGGCGTACGAGAACAATCTCTTCAAGAACAACCTCATCGACTCGCTCGCACATAACATCAAGACGCCGCTGCAGATCCTCGGAGGTTACGCAGAGAATTTGAAGGATGTTGAAGGGTCTGCAGAGAAAGACCACTACGCTGACTGCATCCTCGAGAAGACTGCCGAGATGAACAAGGACATCGAAGCGATCCTGAAGACTGCAGAGAAGACCACTCCTGTGCTTAAGACCTGCTCCGTAAAGGAGATCTACGACGAAGCAGCTGGCAAGATCGGCGGCGAGTTCAATATCACGGGCGACGTGCAGTTGCCGCTGGATAAAGAGTATTACGCACAGGCGGTGTATGCGCTCCTCGATAATGCTTCACGATACAAGACGTCGGGCGCAGTACAGGTAAAGATCGACAAGACTGCCGTCGTGATCACGAACAAGACCGACAAGGACAGCTTCACGCCCGGCACCGGCATCGCCATCGCCGGCAGGATCCTCGAGCAGAACAAGCTCAGCCTTACGACTGCCATCAAGGGCGGCGTGTTCGAGGCCAGGATCTCGCGAAAGTAACGTTCTGCCGCCAGGTGTCACTACGACTGTACAGCATAGCAGTACACTTGTAGTAACAAAACAATGAATAAGGGCTGTCTCACGTGGAGGCAGCCCTTTGAATTTGAATTGGAATCAGTTATCAGTCGTTTTCCTCGACAACTTCTTCGATCTCTTCGTAGAAATCCTGGAGTTCCTTGTCCCAGTCAACGCTGGAATTCAAGTCGTTGATCGCATAGATGAAGAAGCCGACGATCGCGCAGAAGAGCACGGTCGTGATGATGCTCCATACCAGACCGAAGATACCGAGGCCCTTGCCGCGCTTGCCGTGCTTCTTGCACGCATGGATTCCGACGATGGAGAAGATCCAGTTGAACGGGAACAGGCCCAGGAGTGCCGTAACGAATCCGGCAACGCACATTCCGCTCATGGGCGCCGGCTGCTGATATGCAGGAGCGGGCTGCTGGTAAACGGGCTGTGCCGGAGCGGGCTGGGGCTGATACTGATATACGGGCTGCTGTGCAGGTGCCGCAACAGGCTGAGGTGCAGGCTGATACTGATATTCAGGCATCTGTGCAGGTGCCGGCTGCGGAGCGGGAGCGGGCTGTGCCGGGGGCATATAAGCAGCATCTTCGGCAGCAACGGCGGCAGCGGCAGCAACGGGTGCTGCAGTAGCTGCTGCAACTACAGGAGCAGCTTCAGGCTCAGCTTCAACAGCAGGTTCGGCTGCGGGCTCTGCAATAGGTTCTGCCGGAGCAGGTTCAGCTGCGGGCTCTGCCACGGGTTCCGGCTCAGCGGATACTTCGGGTTCAGCTGCAGGAGCAGGTTCAGCCTCAGACTCAGCAGCAACCTCGGGTTCAGCTGCAGGAGCAGGTTCAGCCTCAGACTCGGCAGCAACCTCGGGTTCAGCTGCAACGGGAACTATTCCGCCGCAGTTCGCGCAGAAACGATCACCCGGATTCAGGGGTGATCCGCAATTGGTACAAAACTTGTTACCTTCCATAGTTATCCTCCCTTAAGTAAAAGTTCTTTTATTTTATTTAACAAAACGCGCGTTGTCTATCTCTAATCGTATATAAACCCTTGCAAGAACTCATCAATTAGTGTAATCTTCTTCCCGATAATCGAATACTTAACGGGAGCTTGTATACAGGCTGAGAGGAAGGTGTGACCTTCGACCGAGAACCTGATTTGGATAATGCCAACGTAGGGA
>R26__coassemble_681_pt1 | contig 19677 bp, 18 predicted proteins | sample R26__metabat2_low_PE_020 | metagenome-assembled genome bin R26
GGGCGCTTCCGGCTGGGTCGTAGGACTCATCTCTGACGGTATCGTCGCAGGCGTAGGCGCTGTTCTCGGCTTCGTTCCCCAGATGCTCGTACTGTTCCTGATGCTCTGCATCCTCGAGGACATCGGCTACATGGCAAGGATCGCGTTCATCATGGACCGTATCTTCCGTAAGTTCGGTCTGTCCGGCAAGTCATTCATCCCGATGCTCGTCGGCACCGGCTGCGGCGTTCCGGGCATCATGGCATCACGTACCATCGAGAATGAGCGCGACAGAAGGATGACCATCATGACTACATGTTTCATCCCCTGCGGCGCGAAAATGCCCATCATCGGCCTCATCGCAGGCGCCCTCTTCGGAGGTTCCGGATGGATCGCAACAGCATCATACTTTATCGGCATGGCTGCCATAATCATCTCCGGCATCATGCTCAAGAAGACCAAGATGTTCGCAGGCGATCCCGCACCGTTCGTCATGGAGCTCCCCGCATACCACGTACCTTCCTGGAAGAACGTTCTCCACGGAACATGGGAGCGCGGCTGGTCCTTCATCAAGCGTGCAGGTACGGTCATCGTTATCTCGTCCATCATCATCTGGGCTCTGAGCAGCCTCGGTACGGTCAACGGCAAGTTCGGCATGGTCGACGAGCTCGCTGAAGACGAGACTGTATGGTCAGAAGAATATGTCGAAGAACTTGCTGTCAAAATGGGCATCGAACCTGAGGAAGTAACACCGATGGATGATTCCATGCTCGCTGATGTAGGTAATATCGCAGCACCCGTATTCAGCCCCCTCGGTTTCGGTTCATGGAGAGCTACGGTCGCTACAGTTACGGGACTTGTGGCTAAGGAAGAAGTTGTAGGTACTTTCGGCGTTCTGTATAATTATGAGGCAGAGACGGAAGACGACGAACTCGATGAAGAAGGCTCGCAGATCTGGACTAACGTTGCTAATGATTTCGATGCCATCTCCGGCGGTCACGGACAGCTCGCGGCATTCGCGTTCATGCTCTTCAACCTCCTCTGCGCACCCTGCTTCGCGGCAATGGGCGCCATAAAGAGGGAGATGAACAGCGCCAAGTGGACAGCGTTCGCCATCGGCTATATGTGCGTATTCGCATATGCCATAGGCCTCATAGTCTACCAGCTTGGTCTTCTCTTCGCGGGAAGCGTGAACGTCATAGGCCTGATATTCGCACTGGCGATCCTCGCCTTCATGCTCTACATGCTCTTCCGCCCTTATAAGGAAGCGAAGAAACTGACCGTTAAGGCCTGATCTGAAAGGAGTAACTGACACCTCATGTTCCTGATCGAATGGATCACAGCTCATTGGATCGACATAGTGCTCACTCTCGCGGTAGCGCTGCTCGTCGTCTTCGTGATAATCAAGATGATCAGGGATAAGAAGGCCGGCAAGTCTTCCTGCGGCTGTAACTGCTCGGGATGCGCCATGGCCGGCAAGTGCAAGGGCGCTGCAGGTGTCAAAGCCCGTAAATGAGACTCTCAGGGCATGTGGTATAATAGTCGCATGAATAAGAGGATCTATAACAAACTGAACTTCAAGGCAGCCGTAAGCACAGTGCTTGCGGCTGCTATATTGCTTTCCTTCGCAGGATGCGGTCTGTTCGAAGGTGGTCACAAGAAGAAGTCCCACAAAGATGAGGAGGAGGACGAAGAAGAGACCACTATAGAGGAGACAGAGGCATCCGAAGAGACGACACAGAGCGAGCCTTCTGTGCGCGTAACACCGTCTCAGACATCCGCTGCTGCGCAGTCTGCTGACGTGGAGAATCCCAATCCCAACTACGAGATGGTCATGGAACTCGATACTGACACCAATACCGTCACAGGCTCCATGATACTTACGTTTACCAATACTTCGGCAGTCGATCTTAGTGAGATCTACTTGAGAGACTATCCTGCAGCGTTCCAGGACAAGAACGGAACGTATGAGATGGATATCTCGGGCGTCCAGGATCTGAGGTCAGGCACCGATGTCGAATGTGAGCGTGACGGCAATGACATGACGACCGTCATCATCCCGCTCGATGAGCCGCTCGCGTCCGGAGAAGAGATATCTCTTTATATGGACTTTGTAACCACGCTTCCGACGATCGGAGACAGATTCGGATACTACGAAGGCGTTTATTCGCTGACTGATTTCTATCCGATCCTCTGCAGGTTCGATATGGACGGCAACTGGTCGCACGAACCGTATTTCTTCGGCGGTGAGTGCTTCTATACCGATATGTCCGACTATGAGGTCGAGCTTACAGTTCCTGAAGGCTACATGGTCGCGACCGGCGGTCAGATCGTCTCTGAAGAAACAGACGGCGGGCTTACTTCCTATCAGATAACTGCAGAAGACATAAGAGATTTTACTGCTATCGCGAGCGACGAGTTCGTCGAGATAGAGGCGGAGCAGAATGGTGTCCAGTACTATCTGTACTATGTGCCGAACGACGAAGTGGCTTCTTCCACTGTCGAAGCTTATATGGATGTCTGCATATACAGCATAGAGTATTTCAGTGAGTGTTTCGGAGACTATCCGTATCCGACGCTCACATGTGTATTCTCTACGATGCCTTCCAGTGTCGGAGGCATGGAATACAGCGGACTTGTCCTTATATCCAACAGTATGGATTTTGAGATAGGCGATGATTTCTACGGATATTCCGCGGACTGCGTCATCGCGCATGAGGTCGGACACCAGTGGTTCATGGGCATCGTCGGAAGCAATTCCTATCTCGAGCCCTGGCTCGACGAGAGCTTTGCTTCCTATACCGAGTGGGTATACTGCAAGGAGTTCTATCCCAGCCAGGCCTCGGACGGTATCTGGTGGCTCGGTTATGACATGTCCACTACGATAAGCGATTACGACAACATCACACCGGGTTCGGCATACATCAACCTTCCCGTAAATGCGATGGACGACTATATGTACTGGTACAAGATCTACGCCGAAGGCGCTCACTTCCTCTTCCTGCTCGAACAGGAACTCGGAGAGGACGTGATGTACGACTTCATCAAGGAGTACGTCAGCCGCTATAAGTTCAAAAACGCCACCACGGAAGACTTCGTAAACACGCTTTACGATGTGGTCGGAACGGATAACACCGAAGTCAATAAGATCGTGAACGTGTTCCTCGATGTGGACTGACGTCTGATGGATCACTTCTATTTTGTAAGGCACGGCGAGACCGTCTGGAACGTCGAGAACAAGATCTGCGGCGCGACAGACAGTCCGCTCACACCGCGCGGCCACGAACAGGCGGTCGAGACCGGAAATCTTATCAAAGCGCAGGGTATCAAGGCTGACGTCATCCTGACGTCGCCGCTGTCCCGTGCATACGATACGGCAAAGCACATCGCAGACATCACCGGAATCCCCCTCGAGGTGGAACCGAGGCTCATCGAGCAGAATTTCGGGATATACGAGTCGACCCCGAGAGACGGTGCGGTCTTCCATGAAGCGAAGAAGAACATGGCGAGCAGGTTCGGTACGGGCGAGTCGATGCTGCAGGTCGCGCAGAGGATATATAATCTCATAGACGATATCAAGGCAGGCGACCGCATCTGCATCCTGGTCGCACACAACGGCATAGTCAGGATAGTCGAATCCTATTTCCGCGGGATGGATAACGAAGAGTTCTCTTCCTGCGGTATAAGGAACTGCGAGATCAAAAGATATGACCTGCCGCAGAAGGACGGAGGTACGGCTAATGAATGATGCGATAAGGAAGTTCAAGATATCGAACATGCCGGATACTTATATGACATACCTGATCCCTTTCTCGATAATGGTCTTCATAGTCGGCGGCGGCCTGATGCTGAGTGGTGCGGCCATATCAGGATCCCTGCCTGAAGCTCTGATCGGGATACTGGCGATCGTCCTGATAATCTTAGGCTTCGGAATGCCTTTCCTGGTAAGTGCAGGCATGAAGGCGGATATCGAATACGACGGCAAGCACATAAAACTCAACTCGTTCTTCAAGAAGACGGAGATCAATCTGGAACATGTTAAGAACGTGGCCTACTGGCACGAGCCGGGTTCGGGAAGGTACCGCGTGGACGGTATCACCCTGGAATTCACCCTCTTCCCGAGCGGAGAAGAAGAGTATGAGGAGACGATCCAGTTATATGACAAACTTAGTAATGACGGCGAGAGCACCGATCTCGACAGACTGATCAAGGGCGATCACTCCGATTTTCCTCTGCTCCTGCTGTACGATGACATCGTAGAGATGTATCCGGACAAGAAGGGAGAGAAGGACAAAGAGGAAGATTAACTCAGTTTGCTGACTGACTTATATCCCGGGTATACCTTGTAGTCTTTCTCGATCTCGTGGAATCTTACTATCGCTTCATCGATGACTATTGAGTTATCGATTCCTGCCGCATCCCAGTGCTGCTTGGTGAAGTAGCTTATGCGCTTGCTTCTATCGATCGCGAGGTAGCCGTTGATCTCTTCGATGCCTTTCTTAAGAAATTCGATATTGCCTTCGTATTCGCTGATGGTATTGTTCTTCGAACCGATATTCTTAGCGTCATTCTTTGCTCTCTCATCGTTTACGTGGTCTTCCTGGAGCTTGGTCACGCGCTTCCTCTTAAACGAATTGATCGAACCCCTGTAGTGCTTCCACACGAATTTGGTGATGCAGGCAAAGATCACCGCTGCCACGATGGACAAGATGATTCCGACGATGTGCGGATCGCCCTGGATCGTTCCGATAAGAAGTGCGATCGCAAGGATGACGAATCCGACTACTGCCAGAGGTGCGACGACAAGAAGGATGGTATCGATGATAAGCCTTGCCTTGGCACCGCCGTATTTCTTCTCGGCGATCTCCATCGTAGGTTTATTCTTGATCTCCGCGATGTTTCCTTTGATATTACCGATGCTTTCCGTATAGCTTTCGATCATGCGCTGGAAGTATTCGATGCTCTCTTTTGCATTGCCTGCAGCCTTGGCGGCATCGTTATCGCTTACGCGCTCGAGGAAAGCCTTGTACTGCTCAACGAACGGATCGTTCATTCCCAGACCGGACCTGTTCACATAGCAGTGGAAGACAGACTCGGTATTCTCGCTTATTCCCGTGGTGAGGTCCTTCGTCCTTGCTTCGACGATGCCTTTCCAGGGGCGCGGATCGGACTCGTTTATCCTGGAGCAGTCTTCGAAAAGCGAAAACGCACGGCCCCACTCCTTGCTGTCAAGGGCAGTCTGCGCATCTTTTAACTTAAGATCGAATTTGTCCAGTTCGCCGAGCCAGCCGGGTTCATCCACGACCACCTCGTTGCCGCAGAATGTGCATATGCTCTTGTTGCGGCCTACGGGAAGTTCCAGCTTGCCTCCGCAAGCAGGACACGTTATCGTTCGCATTGCAGCATTGTTATTCTCACTCATCTTATTCACCTTATCCCTTATTCTATCCCGGGCAAGCAGATGCCCTGTTACTAATTATAGATTAAAACGCGAGATCTGTCCGTCAATTCCGATACGGCATTATTCTCATGCCGATAAAGTATGCCTTTAGGCACTCATTTCAATTTATACTCAAAAAAAAGGGAATGGGAGGCTTACATGGCTGCATTTGACAGGATCTTGAGCGGCATCCCCGAGATGGATACCGCGTTCGATAACATAAGGCTCGGAGACAACGTCGTCTGGCGTGTATCGGAGCTGTCGCAGTTCAAGCTGTTCATGAAGCCTTACGTCGAGCAGGCGATCAAGGACAAGAGAAACATCATCTACTTCAGGTTCGCAAGCCACGAACCGCTTGTAGAAGACAGACCTGAGATCAAGACTGTCGAGATACCGCTGTCGCACAGGTTCGAGACGTTCACAGTCGATATCCACAACGTCATAGAGAAGGAAGGCTTTGATGCGTTCTATGTTTTCGACTGCCTGTCGGAGCTGCAGACGGCATGGGCTACGGACCTGATGATGGGCAACTTCTTCAAGGTCACATGTCCGTTCCTGTTCATACTCGATACCGTTGCTTTCTTCCCGATAATAAGGGGCAAGCACTCGGTGCATTCGATCAATAAGATCCTCGAGACGACGCAGCTGTTTATAGATGTGTATGCTGACAACAGGAACATCTATGTCCGTCCTCAGAAAGTGTGGAACAGGGATTCCGGGACGATGTTTTTGCCGCACACATATGAGCCGGACACGGGCAGGTTCCGGCCGATCTTAGACGGCGTAAAATCGAGCAGGTTCTATCAGACTTTGGGAAACGCACAGAGGTCTTCCGATGAGCAGTTCGAAGATTCCTGGGACAGGTTCTTCAATAAGACGAAGATCCTTCACGAGAATGAAGTGGAGATCACGGAAGAGTGCTCCAGGATGTGCAACATCATGATGACCAGAGATGAGAAGATGCGCGAGATGGTCAAGTGCAATTTCACTCCGGAAGATTACTTTGCTGTAAGGGATCACATGATCGGTACCGGCATGATAGGAGGCAAGGCGTGCGGCATGCTTCTTGCCAGGGCGATAATCAGGAACAGGGAGCCTGATATCGCCGATTACCTGGAGCCGCACGACTCCTTCTATGTCGGTTCAGACCTTTACTACACATATATCGTCGACAACGGTCTTTGGGACCTGAGGATAAAGCAGCGAACGGAAGAAGGGTATTTCGCGCTGGCGGAAGAGTTCGCTGACAGGATAAAAGAGGGCGAATTCTCGGCTGTCATGCGCGATCAGTTCCTGGGCATCATAAAGTACTACGGCCAGGACCCTTATATCGTAAGGTCGAGCAGTATCCTGGAAGACGGTTTCGGCAACGCGTTCGCAGGCAAATACGAGTCCGTGTTCTGTGTTAACAGGGGCACGCTCGAAGAACGTCTGGAAGAGTTCGAAGCTGCGATCAAGACAGTCTATGCAAGCTCGATGAGCCTGTCCGCTTTAGACTACCGTAAGCGCCGCGGTCTCGATAAGAGAGACGAACAGATGTCGCTTCTCGTACAGCGTGTATCGGGTTCCTATTACGGACCTTACTACATGCCGTGCGCGGCGGGTGTAGGTTATTCCTATAGTCCGTACAGGGTCATGAAGGATTCTGACCCGACTGCCGGAATGTTAAGGCTTGTTATGGGCCTCGGCACTTCCGCGGTGGACAGAACGGAAGGATCCTATCCGCGCATCGTCAATCTCGACATGCCGGAGAAGTCTTCCTATTCTTCTTCTGCGGACAAGCACAAGTTCTCACAGGGCAAGGCTGAGGTCATCAACATGAATTCGCACGCCTTGGAGAAGCTCACGTACGACAAGCTCGAAAGCGATATCCCGCGCTACCTCGAGACTGCACTTCTCGAACACGACTACGACGCAGAATCGAGGCTCCGCGAGATGGGAAGGCCCCGTCAGGTAAAGTTCATCTCATGCAAAGGACTCGTTGCCAACAAGCAGCTGATGGAACAGATGAAGAGGATGCTCCACTGCATACAGGAAGAATACGACTATCCGGTCGATACGGAATTCACGATCAACATCTCTGACAACGGAGATTATTCCGTCGACCTTCTGCAGTGCCGTCCGCTCCAGATACAAAAGACTTCCGAAGGGACGGTCATCCCGAAAGACATTCCGGAAGATAAGATCCTGCTTGAGAACAAGAGCTCTTCCATGGGCATCTCCAAGGCAAGCGAATTAGACATCATCGTGTATGTCGATCCGGTCAGATACTACAACATGCCTTACAACGACAAGCATTCCGTCGCAAGGCTTATAGGCAAGATCAACTGGCATTACAGGGATCAGGGCAAGCACATGATGCTGATCGTACCGGGCCGTGTCGGTACAACGTCGCCCGAGCTCGGCGTGCCGACGGCTTTCGCAGACATAAGTGCTTTCGAGATAATCTGCGAGACGGAAGAGACCAAGGCCGGGTACAACCCCGAGCTGTCCTACGGCAGCCACATCTTCCAGGACCTGGTCGAAGCCGAGATTATGTACACCGCCGTTTTCAATAACGCGAAAACAATCTGCTTTTGTCCGGAAAGACTGCAGACCTCAGCCGATGTGACGGGAGAGTTTGAAGAGAGCAAAGAACTTCAGGACATAGTCCATGTCTACGATGTGTCGGGAAGAGATTGTAAGGTGTATAACGACATCGCGAACGAGCACCTGGTGATAACATGCTGACGGATATGGAATTCAGGTGGACCGACGGGAGCGATGCGGATTTCCACAGGTTCTATCTCAAGACCGAAGAGTTCTACAGCAGTATCGTGGGCGGGTTTGAGAACAGGACTGCATTTGTTCCGTATAACATCTCCGAGAGTATTACGGATGTCCTTATCGTGAGCATGGGAGGCGTCGCCGTCGCTTGCGCAGGACTCAAATCATATTCGGATACCGACGTCGAGATAAAGCGAGTCTGGGTCGAACCTGAATACAGGAAAATGCACATCGCCGAAAGCATGATGATAATGCTGGAAGAAAAGGCCCTTGAGCTCGGTTTTAAAAGGGCGATACTGCAGACCAGACCGCAGATGGAAGCGGCAGTCAGCATGTATCTTAAGAGAGGTTATGTCCTGATAGATAACTATCCTCCGTATGACAAACTCGAAGGTGCGATCTGTTTTGCAATGGATCTTGCCTGAACACTTCTTGCTCTTAACCGCACGAAACGTGTCAATGAATATCTAACTAATATGCGGCTATCTAATATAGCCGCCTTTTATTTATTGATAATATATTTCCATACCCCTCTTGAAAGGAGAACATACATGGAGAATTTTACGTTTTACAGCCCCACATATTTTGTTTTCGGTAAGGACGAGGAGAACAAGGCAGGCGAGCTTGTTAAGAAGTTCGGCGGTTCCCGCGTCCTCGTAGTATACGGCGGCGGAAGTGTCGTCAGATCAGGTCTTCTGGACCGCGTCAGCAAGAGCCTCGAGAGCGAAGGCATCGTAAGCTTCCAGCTGGGCGGAGTTAAGCCCAACCCGAGGAGCGGCCTCGTCTACGAAGGCATCGACCTCTGCAGGAAGGAGAATGTTGATTTCGTGCTCGCAGTAGGCGGCGGAAGCGTTATCGATACTTCCAAGGCGATCGCAGCAGGTACGGTCTATGACGGCGACTTCTGGGATTTCTATTCCGGCAAGAGGATTACCGAGGCCCTTCCCGTAGGTACTATCCTCACCATCGCGGCTGCAGGCAGCGAAGGTTCGCCCGACTCTGTTATCACCAAGGAAGAAGGTATGTACAAGAGAGGCGCTTCAGGCGATGCGATCAGACCCAAGTTCTCGATCCTGAACCCCGCGCTCACGCAGACGCTCCCTCCGTATCAGACGGCATGCGGCATCACCGACATCATGGCTCACCTGATGGAGAGATACATGACCAACTCCAAGGACGTTCAGACCACCGACCGCATGATCGAAGGTCTGCTCCTTGCCATGATCGAAGAAGGCCCGAAGGCTGTCGATAATCCTGACGATTACGAGGCAAGGGCAAACATCATGTGGGCAGGTATGATGGCTCACAACAATTCCTGCGGCGTCGGAAGATCTCAGGACTGGATCTCACACGATGTTGAGCACGAGCTGTCCGCACTCTATGACTGCGCTCACGGTGCAGGTCTCGCGGTAACTTTCCCCGCATATCTGTCGCTTGCATATAAGCACGATGTGGCAAGAGTTGCTCAGTTTGCAAGAAGAGTCTGGGGCTGCCCCGAAGAACTTGATGATGAAGAGGCCGCACTTATGGGGATCGAGAGCCTGAGACAGTTCTTCAAGCGCATCGGAATGCCTTCCACGATAGGTGAGCTCGGCGGATCCGAAGCAGACATCGACAAGCTCGCACATGTTGCCTGCTACGGCAACGGCAGGGACGGCAAGCTCAGAGGCTTCGTGGAGCTGGATGAAGAGCAGATCAAGGCTGTCTACAGGAACATGCTCTAAAGTATTAAGGAGTTATATATGAAAGCATTATTCATAGGCGGAACAGGCACCATCAGCAGCGCGATCATCAGAAAGCTCGCTGCAGACCCCATGTGGGATGTATACCTTCTTAACCGCGGCAACCGTGCTGATACAGTTCCCGAAGGCGTTAACCAGATCGTATGCGACATCCACGACGAGGCAGCAGCTGCCAAGGCTCTGGATGATCTCGGTATTAAGTTCGACGCTGTGTGCGAGTTCATCGGTTTCCATGTAGAGGATGTAGAGCGCGACTACAGACTGTTCAAGGACAGGACAAAGCAGTACATCTATATAAGCTCTGCTTCGGCGTACAACAAGCCCGCAGCTAGCTATGTGATCACAGAAGGCACGACGCTCGCTAATCCCCACTGGCAGTATTCCAGAGACAAGATCGCCAGCGAGGAGTTCCTCATGAGTAAGTACAGGGAAGAAGGCTTCCCCATTACCATCGTCCGTCCCAGCCACACCTACGACGAACGCTCCATTCCTTTGGGCGTCCACGGTACCAAGGGCTCCTGGCAGGTAGTCAAGCGCATGATGGAAGGCAGGCCCGTCATCATCCACGGCGACGGCACATCCCTCTGGCATCTGACATTCAATGAAGACTTTGCCATCGGATTCACCGCGCTCATGGGCAACCGCCATGCGATCGGCGAGGCTTTCCAGATCACGGGCGACGAAGTGCTCACATGGAACCAGATCTACCAGACGATTGCTGATGCTCTCGGTGTTGAGCTCAATGCCGTCCACGTATCGTCAGAGTTCCTGTCGGCAGTGGGCGACAAGTACGGCTACGACTTTGAGGGCGGCCTGATCGGAGACAAGGCGGTAAGTGTTGTTTTCGAGAACTCCAAGCTCAAGAGGATCGCGCCGGACATGAAGACCAACGTGCCTTTCAGCCGAGGCGTGCGCATTGCTCTCGAGTACATCCTTAACCACCCCGAGTGTAGGGTCGAGGATCCCGAGTTCGACAAGTGGTGCGACAAGGTTATCGAGCACCTCGAGCAGGCCAAGGAAGGTATCTGAGCGGGGATTATAATCGTTTACTAAGGGGCTGTCCTGCGGGGCGGCCCTTTTGTTTTGCCCAGGTGACCGCGTTAGCGGCTAATTAGCCTAAAAAGGCAAAAAAAGCGAAAAAAAGGCTAATTTAGCCAAAATTTAGAAAAAAACAGCCCAAAAAGGCTAAAAAAAGGCTAACGGGCTCGGTGGAGGGCTCTGAGAATGCCAGGCAAAAGCTCAAGAATGCCCGTAGGTACAAACAGGCGTTTTTGGCCCGAAAATCACTACAACTGTACCGTATAGCGGTACACCTGTAGTAACAAAAGGCTGTTTTGCAGGCACTTACGCAACTTAAGGTTAAGTTAAGGAAACAAGGATTGCAGGTTAAGGTTCGGGCGGTACTATAATGCCATCAAACAAAACACAGCGGCAAAACGCCGCAGGAGGTAAAAGGAATATGTGGACAAGAAAGCAGATTAAGGAAAAGGCAAAGAAAGCCTTTCAGCTCAATTACTGGAAGTGCGTCCTCTGCGGATTGATCTTCGCAATCATCGTAGGAGGAGCAAGCGGGGCAGGCGGAGCAGCAAGCGGCGGTTCTTCAACATTCAGCTCACTGATGTATAACAGCCATCATGAAGAAGAGACAGAGACTGTGGAAGAAGTTGAGGTCGAAGGAATCGATGAGGACTCTGATCCGGTAACCGTAACAGTAGTTACATCAGACGATAACGGCAACGAGATTGATGTCAACGAGACAGACGTAGCGTTCGGAATCGCAGTATTCTCCATTGTAGCTTTAACGGTATTCGCAATAGTTCTCGTAGCAAGCGCAGTAGGAATCGCAGTAGATGTACTTCTCATCAACCCGGTAGAGTTCGGATGCAGGAACTTCTTCAGACGTAACCTGGATGAGCCCGCGAAGCTCTCTTCACTGACATTCGCTTTCGATAAGAACTACAAGAACGCAGTTAAGACAGCATTCTTCAAGGATCTCTTCATCTGGCTCTGGTCGCTCCTCTTCGTTATCCCCGGTATCATCAAGGCGTATGAGTACAGGCTTGTACCTTACATCTTCGCTGAGAACCCTGATATGAAGTACAGCGATATCCTCGCTGAGAGCTCAAAGCTCATGAAGGGCAACAAGTGGAAGACATTCGTTCTCGATCTCTCATTCATCGGTTGGGAACTGCTCTCCCTCTGCACATGCGGACTCCTCAGCGTCTTCTATGTAGATCCTTACAAGCTCCAGACTGATGCAGCTCTCTATGAGGCACTCAAGTACGGCGACAAGAAGGAAATCGCTACAGTTTAACACCGCAAATATGGGTAGGAATAGGATTAGGAATCGGGGATATGGTATAGTAGGGATAGCCGGCAAGACAGCTTGCCGGTTATCCTGTTTTTAAGATAAACGGCAGAGGAATAATATGGAATACAAGATACTGGTAGCTGATGACGAGAAGGAGATAAGGAACCTTCTTAAGCTCTATCTCGAGAACGACGGATTCAAGGTTGTCGAAGCTTCGACGGGACTTGAAGTGCTGGATCTTCTTGACAAGGAGAAGCCAGATATGTGCCTCCTGGACATCATGATGCCCGACATGGACGGTCTTACCGCACTTAAGAACTTAAGACAGAAGAGCAATATCCCGGTCATGATGATCACCGCGAGGACCGCAGATGCCGAGAGGATCCTGGGACTTAACATAGGCGCGGATGATTACATATGCAAGCCGTTCAACCCACTGGAAGTCGCAGCGAGGGTCAAGGCCTTCATGAGAAGATACTATGACCTGGGCGCCGGCAATATAAAGGAAGATACTGAAATCCTCAAGGCGATGGACTTAGAACTCGATACGGACAAGTGCCTGCTAACAAAGGGCGGCGAGCCGATCGAACTCACATCAGTCGAATACAAGATGATGGAGATGTTCATGAAGAATCCCGGCAAGGTGTTCACCAAGCAGCAGCTCTATGAGTATGCCTGGGGTGATGATTTCTTCGCATCGGACAACAACATAATGGTCGCCATCAGTAAGCTTCGTACCAAGCTCGACGAAGACGCGTCCAAGTACATCAAGACAATGCGGGGCCTGGGTTACAGGTTGGAGATCAAATGAACACGCAGACCAGACTCGGCAGATTCCTGATATCGAGATTCCTCATAACGATCGCCGTCGTCGCGGTCATCGAGGCTCTGGTGTTCCTGTTCATCAACCGTGTCGCTTTTCCGGTGGTCATCTCGCTCATCATGCCGCACATGGAGAACATGAATGAACTGAGCCTCGGCATGGTCATACTGGGGATAATCCTGCTCATGATCATCCTGCTGATGAGGATACTGTCATTCTTCTTCCCGACGATGCAGGGACTTAACGAGGCTCTGCTCAAGCAGGTGCTCGAGATCAGCACGGTAGGCGGCCCCTCGGCCAAGAACGTCGAGACCACGACCATAGTATGGGTCCTTCTCATACTCTTCACGATCTTCGTGCTGGCGGTAGTCCCCTACGTCGTGGGTGGGGTCACATACACCACTCTGGTAACCCGCGAGTTCAGGAAGCTCGACGAGGAGCTCAGGCAGCAGCGTCTCGAGGAGGAGCGCTCGAAATACCTCATGATCTCGGACATCGTCCACGACCTCAAGACACCGATGACAACTGTCACAGGCTACGCCAAGGCCCTTAACGAAGGAATGGTAAAAGGTGAGGACCAGAGAGAATACCTCGAGGCGATCTATAACAAGACCGGCCGCATGAACGAGATAGTCAATCTCCTGTTCGACTACGTCAAGCTCGACAGTGAAGGCTACAGCCTGGTCAAGAGCAAAGAAGACCTGACCGAGCTCGTCAGGGAAGTCGTTGCCACCAACTATACCGATATAGAGGATGCCGGCGACGAGCTGGACATCGATATCCCTGACGGACCGATAAATGTTGAAGTAGACAAAGTCCAGTTCTCCAGGGTCATCACAAATCTCCTGGTCAATGCCGTCAAGCATAACGCTTCCAAAACAAAAATAGGCGTCTATGTAAGAGAAGATTACGATGATCTGAGGATCTATGTGGCGGACAGCGGTGAGAAGATAGAAGAAGAGGTGGCGGAGAACCTTTTCGAGCCGTTCGTGATGGGAGACAAGTCGAGAACGACCAAGGGTGGAACGGGGCTCGGTCTGTCCATCTCCAGGAAGATCTGCGACATGCACGGATTCAAGATCAAGTTGGTGCAGGCACCCGAGATGAACAGGTATCAGCTCGGGGACGGGTATAAGAAAGTCTTCGTGATAATAATTAATAGATAGGTATCAATATGAATGATGAGAGATTTGTAGTGCTGGATGAGTCGTATCTTCCGCAGATGGGAGAGCTCTTCAGAAGTGCTTTCGCGGGCGAGCCGTGGAACGACGACTGGAGCGATCCCGTGCAGCTAAGTGAATACATCAAGGAGATATCAGGTTCTTATAACGCGCTGAACTTCGGGCTTGTAATTGACGGCAGGCTCGCGGCGATGTCAGTCGGAATGATCCGCCACTGGTGGGAAGGAACCAACTACAATATTGAGGAACTCTGCGTATCGCCCGAATATCAGCATCAGGGGATAGGCAGAAGGTTCATGTCCATGATTGAGACCGAGATCAAGGGCAGGGGATTTGCCGGCATATTCCTTCAGACGGACAGCGACAAACCGGCCTATGAGTTCTATCATAAGTTCGGGTTCAAGGACTTGGGCGAGCATGTGAGCCTGTATAAGAGGGTAAAGGAATAAAGATATGGATAAAAAGAAAGCTTACAAGCAGGGCATTGTCATGGGAATTCTGGCAATCGTCAGTGCGCTTCTGATCGCGGCGCTGCCACTGGAGTCTTCTGTTCTGGAGATCGTTAATTATGTTGTCCTCGGTGCAGGCGCAGTCCTTCTGACAGTATTGGGACCGGTTCTCAGGAAATATACTGCTGCAGCAGTAGTTTCCGGTGTTTATCTGGCTGCCGTATTAACGATAACTATGGTCATCGAACTCGGTATAGACACAACGGCGCATAAGATGGGCTTAGGGTTCGTTCCCGCGATGATCATATCGGTTACGGGACTCATAACAACAATTCAAAACAAAGGTCAAAAGAAGATCGCAGTGTCTTTTATCCTGAATATACTGGGAGTATTGCTCAGCATTGCCACTCTTGCTATGGGAATCATCGCAGGAATGACAACATAATCTTAAATGGTTACAATGTTGCTATGAACGTGATCAATTACTATGAATGTGACAACAAGGAGCACTGGCTTGAACAGATAGGCCGGTGTGACTGGCGTGCCGGTCAGTATCTGCATGATCTGATCAGGGACGGCAAGCTCCTTGATATGATCGGAGCAGACTCCAAGGTCTTATTGCTGACCGAAGGTGATGAACTGATATCTTTCTGCACACTTGCAGAGAAAGATGAGATCCAGCCGACTGATCTTAAACCGTGGATGGGATTTGTATACACTTTCCCCGAGTACAGGGGACACCGTTATCTCGGAAAGCTTTTTGAAGCGGCCGGAGATATCGCAAAAGAGGAAGGATTTACCCGTGTCTATATATCTACAGATCACACCGGCTTATATGAGAAGTACGGATGTGAGTTTACCGGCGAGATGCAGAGCATATACGGAGAGAGCTGCAGAGTGTACGTGAAGGACTATGTATAAGATCTATATTGTAGAAGACGATAAAGGAATAGCGGACGGCATTACTTCGTGCCTCGAAGGCTGGGGCATGGAAGGCAGGGTCGTATCTGACTTCCGTAAGGTCTTGGAAGAAGTCTCTGAGTACGAGCCGCACCTCATCATCATGGACATCACGCTCCCGTTCATGGGCGGGTATCACTGGTGCCAGGAGATAAGGAAGACGAGCTCCGTGCCGATCATCTTCATCTCTTCTGCCACGGACAACATGAACCTCGTCATGGCCATCAACATGGGCGCGGACGACTTCATCGCCAAGCCCTTCGACCAGAGCGTGCTCATCGCGAAGATCACTGCTCTGCTCAGGAGGACATACGATTTTGCCAAGAGCGACGCGACGCTCGAATTCGCGGGCGCAGTGCTCAACACCAATAACGACAAGCTCTCGTATAACGGCGAGGAGATAGATCTCGCAAGGAACGAGTATAAGATCCTTCTTACGCTCGTTCAGAACAAGAATAAGGTCGTAAGCCGCGAGAAACTGATGGAAGCCCTGTGGGAGACCGACTGCTATGTCGACGAGAACACTCTGACCGTCAATGTCGGAAGGCTCCGCAAGACACTCGAGTCCATAGGACTTAAGGATGTCATCAAGACAAAGTTCGGTGTCGGATATATTCTGGAGGATCCATGCTGAAGGATTATCTCAGATCGAGGTTGAAGGTGATCATCCTTCTGCTCGTGGTGGAAGGCATCTTCGCATCGTCGTATTTTCTCTTCGATATGCCCGCCGTAACAGTGTTATACCCAATGATCCTGGGCTTTGCAGCCATCCTGGTGGCAGGCGTGTTCGATTACATCAGCACCCTTCGAAAGCACAAAAGGCTCTTAAGGCAGGACATCCCGGAAGCAATTTCACCTCTCGAGAAGGACTATCAGGAGATAATAACCAGGCTTAAGGAGGAAGAGGAGTTCTCCCGCCAGAAGGCAAATTCCGATTACAACAACATGGTCGAGTACTACACGGTCTGGGCGCACCAGATCAAGACTCCCATCGCTTCCATGCGCCTTCAGATCCAGTCAGTCGATTCGGATCTTGCCAGAAGGCTGGACGGCGAGCTTAACAGGATAGAAGCGTATGTGGAGATGGTACTTACTTTCTTAAGACTCGATTCCGACAGCACGGATTATGTTATCAGGGAGATATCTCTCGACGATGTGATAAAGCCTGCGATAAGAAAGTTTGCCAGGGATTTTATTACCAAGAAGCTTACGATGGACTTTACCGAGACAAACTTCAAAGTCATCTCTGACGAGAAGTGGCTGTCATTCGTTATCGAACAGGTCCTCTCCAATGCAGTCAAATGGCCGGCAACGAGCTCGAATTCACCGTGGCTTACATTGTCCCCGAAGACGCGAAAACACTGCTCTTCCGCGGCCTCAGTGCCGTGGTGAACGGAAATGCCGCAGGCACCATATCCAGAGGAAAGGTGACCTCTGCCGATGTCGTTATCGACGTAGCCGACGACAGCATGATCGATCAGGTCGAGAGTTCGCTCCGGGATGCTTTCGGCGACGATGCGGTAACGCGGTTCGCCATTGATGCAGAAGGTGAGGCGATGCTTCAGGAACTTACGGGATTCATGGTCCTGCTGTTTGCCATAACTTTCCTTCTGGTGGTATTCATTACCGTATGGAGCAGAGATCACAGGCAATCTCGAAGGAGCTGGAGTCACAGGCTGGGAAGCTGAACGAGCAATATGCTTCAGCATTGGAGAGAACGAGGAAGGAGTTGCAGGAAGATTTCAGGATATATACGGAGAAAATGTATCACCGTTTTCTTCTTCCGTGTCTGTTCCTGATATTGCTGGTGTCGGTGCTTATCTTACTGCAGATGTTGCAGAGATGATCGAAACTGATGAGCAGCCCGAACCGGATACCTCTACCAAACCGGCACACATGGACAAGAAAGAATGGGAAAAGAAAGCCGAAAAGTATGAAGCCCACGGCTTGAAGATGGGCGGAATGTGAAGGAGGAAAATCATATGAATGAAATGAATATTTACGTTGAAACGGAAACAACCCCTGTAATCAAGAAGGATATAACAACACCCTTAGTCGCAGCAATACTAATGCAGAAAACCAATGAATTATCAACCAAAACAGTTAAAGATGGAGTTCCGCTTTGGGAGAAATATACCTTGACGATCAGAGAAGCAGCTGAGTACTTCCATATCGGAGAGAACAGAATGCGCCGAATCGTTGAAGAGAATCCATACGCGGATTACATAATCATGAATGGGAATCGTGTCATGATAAAACGGAAGGTTTTCGAGAAGTATATAGACGAAAGCTCAACGATTTAAGCACTCTCGGAATGTTTTCTGCCATAGGACAACAACGAATAATCAAGAATTCGAATTCCCGATGTGTTATAGTTCTTGTATCACGTCGGGATTCTTTTTACGAAAGGAGTTCCGATAAATATGAACAAAAGGAGAGATAATAGAGGAAGAATCTTACACAACGGTGAGATCCAGCTGCCTGACGGCCGTTACAGATTTAAATACACCGCTTCAAACGGAAAGGTTAAATATCTGTTCAGCTACAGGCTCGATCACAATGACCGTATGCCCACTGACTTCAAGAAGCGCGGCCCTTCTCTTAGAGAGTTGGAACATCAGGTTCATGCAGATCTGTTCGACCATATCGTTGCAGATGGCGGCAATCTCACAGTCTTGACTCTTGCTGAGAAGTATATCGCAACTAAGGTAAATGTCAGACAGAGCACTAAAGCCGGCTATAAGACCGTTATCAATATCCTAAAAAAGGATGAATTCGGAAATAAGCGAATTGATAAGGTTAAGATATCAGATGCGAAACTGTGGCTTATAAAACTTCAGCAGCAGGACGGCAGAAGTTATAGCTCTATCCACAGCATAAGAGGTGTTTTAAGGCCGGCGTTTCAATTGGCGATGGATGACGATCTGATCAGAAAGAATCCGTTTTCTTTTGAAGTCGCAAGCGTAATCGTGAATGACAGTGTAAGAAGAGATGCAGTCAGCCGCAAGGATGAAAGAAGATTTCTGGAATTCGTTAAGTCTGATCCTCATTTTAGTCAGTATTACGAAGGAATATTCATTCTTTTTAAGACCGGGATGAGGATCTCAGAATTCTGCGGACTTACGATCAGTGATATCGATTTTGAAAACCACAGTATCAGGATCGATCATCAGATCTACAAGAGGGGAAGATCTGGATACTACATCCTGCCTCCTAAAACAGAAGCCGGGAATCGAATCATTCCTATGACGCCGGAAGTTGAGGATTGTTTCAGAAAGATCATCGCCAACCGTAAAGCTCCCCGAAAAGAGCCGGTTGTGGATGGCAAGATGGGATTCCTGTACTTCGACAAGGATGGCAGCATAATGTATGCGCTTCATTGGGAGCATTACTTCAAACACATAAGGGAAAAGTATAACAGCATATATAGAGAGCCTATTCCCAAGATCACGCCCCACGTTTGCAGGCACACTTACTGTTCCAATATGGCAAAGAGCGGTATGAACCCCAAGACTTTGCAGTATCTTATGGGACATTCGGATATCTCGGTAACTCTCAATACTTATACTCATGTTAAGTATGAAGATGTTGCAGCAGAGGTTACAAAGCTTGGAGTTGTGTAAGAATTTAACGGAGATAACCCGACCGGAGCTAAAATTTGTACCTTTTGGCTCTGCGTAAAAGGCGGAAAAGGTCGGGTACAAAACGCTATTTTTGTACCCGATTTTGTACCTTTTGCTACGAAAAAAAGTGAAAAAAAGACACTTTATGTGAAACTGTCGCTTGATGAGCAAAAGTCCGCAAACCCAATAAATTAGGTTATTTCCGCTTAAATCGTCTTATATCGTAAACATGATAAAAGTACTATTCGTATGTCACGGCAACATCTGCCGCTCGACGATGGCGCAGTTCATGTTCCAGGATATGGTGAACAGGAAGGGACTCGCCGATAGGTTTTATATAGACTCCGCTGCGACGAGCAGGGAGGAGATCGGCAACGGTCCGCATTACGGGACCGTCGGCAAG
>R26__coassemble_717_pt1 | contig 19064 bp, 15 predicted proteins | sample R26__metabat2_low_PE_020 | metagenome-assembled genome bin R26
TGCGATGCGGTTATTGACGCTGGTGAGAGGGTCCCTTCTCATCATGTCGAGAAGCCTCTTGTTGACAAGATCCAGTGCGAGCGTATGGCGGAACTTATCGATCACCACGCTCATACGGTTCGAATAGATATGAAGGAAGCGGTTATCGATCTTATCTATGCAGTCCCTGAAGATAAGATAACCGAATGCCAGATCGGATTCATGCAGAGGCAGGAATGCATACAGGTGATTGGCTCCTGAGGCATTGTGCCCCGGGATAAGATCCCTTGAATGGAACACGCGCTCATTGAACTTAACTCCGTCTTCTGCAGAATACAGAACATCCATATGCTTGCTGTATCTGTCGGTATTGAGCTTGATATCGTTGTCGTAGATCGACAGGCCGAGATTGGGCTCCAATATCATATGGAACGAATCGCCTTCAAAGTCGTGGTTATCGTTGAGAAGTGCATTCAGCCTTGTCTTAAAATCCTCATAAGTGTGGCACGAGAGGATGGTTGAATCGATAACATCAAGTTTACGGGTGAAATACGTATTCGTCGCACGGTTGGTGAACTCCAGTCTTCCGACGCGTCTTCTCAATTCATCGCTGCTCCTTAATTCATGGCAGCCGCAGCTCTCACCCGGGATAAACCTGCAGGAGATCACTTCGCCTTCGATGTTACCGGATCCGCTGATCTGCTCTTTCCAAAGCTTTACGGCAGTAGCGCCCATCTCGACAAAACACTGATCCACGGAAGATATCGACGGATAGAATATCCTGCCGCTGTAAGAGAAATCGAATCCGGTGATCAGGATATCTCCGGGCACGTCGATACCGTTATTCCCGAATGTTATGCATGCCTGCTGAGCCAGACCGTCATTCGCGCATATGATCGCATCGGGAAGCTTGCCGCCGGATGAACACATCTCTTTGATGAGTCTCGCGGCTTCAGCCATCTCCCAGTTGGTATAGAACACATCCTTAAGGTAATCATCCAAGCCGTTATCCTTAAGATAATCACGGATGGCCTTAAGTCGTAATTCGGAATCATAGGAGTCCCTGGTACCGGCAAAGAACACGATGTCCTTTGCGCCGTGCTCTTTGATGAGATGCTTGCACATGTCCCTGGTTGCCTGATAATTATCGGAACCCACATAGCAGACACCCTCGCGCCTTCCTCCCTGCATGACTACCGGGATCCCGGCTTCAATGCTCCTGGCGATTATCTGATCGGTCCTGTCCTGATAATCTATTCCGCTTCCGAAGATGACCGTACCGTCAAAGTCGTGAAGATCAGGGAGATTGAATATGTTCATCTCACCCTGCTTGTTGGCATCCGTATCACTGGGGGTTGGATAACAAAGGAACAAGAAGATATCGGCGCTCTCATTTGTAAGCGCACTCTGCATACCTGTCAGGAACTGACTTAAGATCTCCGTACACCAGCCCGATGTAAAGACTGCTATCTTCTTTTTCATACTAAGCGATCACCTCAAATGATCTGTCGTACTGCAATATGGGAACCTGAATATCAAGATTATAGCATTTTTGACTAGTATTCTACTCAAAATCTGCGAGTGTTTGCCGAATCTTAATATTATCTCCACATGCGTAGTATAATTCGGGCATGAACAACAAAAACCATTCTGCCCTCGAGCTGATACTGAATATCGTTATCGTCATCATGGCGGTAACAGGCATAGCTTTTATGCTTACCTCTGACCCAACGGAAGGCGCACTGCAGGCTTCCGGGATAGAGAACTTCAAGTTCTATACCGTGCTGACGAATGTCTTCTGCGGAATAGTGGCTGCAGTATATCTGATTCTCACCATGCTTAAGCAAGATACCGGCATGCTCGTAGCGCTTAAACTCGCGGCTGTATGCGGAGTGGCGATCACGTTTGCGGTGGTGGCGTTCTTTTTCGGGCCGCTGTACGGATATCCGCAGTTCTATCAGAGAGGCAACCTGTTCTTCCATCTGCTCCTTCCGGTCACGGCCATGGCAGAGTTCCTTGTCATAAGAAGAAAGTCTATCCCCTTCAGATACACAGTCATATCGGCAGTACCCACGCTTATCTACGGGATCTGCTATATGCTCAACATCCTCATCAACGGTATCGGCGGTCCGTGGCCCGACACCAATGATTTCTACGCTTTCCTGAGCTGGGGGTGGCCTGTGGGCATCCTCATATTCTGCGGGATAACGCTGACGGCATTCGGCGCCGCCTGCCTGTTCAGATTCATAAGCAACAGAAGATCCCTGTAACTTCTCCCCAATAAATGAATTCCCCGATGACATAAAGTCACCGGGGTTTGGATGGGATAATAGGAAAATGGAAAGTTGTCTTGGTTTATAACATCAAAACCCGGACTCCCGTAAGGTTAGTTAAACGAAGGAGAGGGGGGCTGACACTTACCTTGGCGGGAGTGTTGTCCGGGGTGATTCTGATGTAAAGGTCCGGAACAGATCAGTTCTGTCCGTAGTAAGCGTTCTTACCGTGCTTGCGCAGATAGTGCTTATCGAGAAGCTCGCTCTGCATTGTTCCGAGTTCGGGATTCAGCATCCTCGAATGCAGCGCCATGAAGGCAACTTCTTCGAGAACGACGGCGTTGTGTGCCGCCTCTGCTGCGTCCTTGCCCCAGATGAACGGTCCGTGGCTGTTGACCAGTACCGCGGGCACTGCCATGGGGTCTATATTCTTCTCACGGAAAGTCTCGATTATGACGTTTCCTGTCTCGAGCTCATATTCGCCCTTGATCTCTTCTGCGGTCATCTTCCTTGTGCAGGGGATCTCACCGTAGAAAGTATCTGCATGTGTGGTTCCGAATGCCGGTATTCCGCATCCTGCCTGCGCAAAGCTCGTAGCCCATCTGGAATGGGTATGGACTATTCCTCCGACCTCGGGGAAAGCCTTATAAAGGGCAACATGCGTAGGCGTATCCGAAGACGGCTTGTAGCGGCCTTCCACTACCTTGCCGTCAAGGTCTACTACGACCATGTCATCTGCACTCATCTCGTCATACTCAACGCCGCTCGGCTTGATCACGACGAGTCCGCTCTCACGGTCTATCGCAGATACATTGCCCCAGGTAAATGTCACCAGGTCATATTCGGGAAGGAGCAGGTTCGCATCCAGGACCGCGAGTTTAAGATCTTCTAGCATTTATATAACCTCCGTATCACAGACTCTCGGCTGCGGTCTGTTCGACCTTGAGTGCTGCCTTGAACATATCCATATATTTCGCAAAACCTTCGACATCTTCTGCCTTCGGCTCGAGCGTGGAGCGCTTTGCGTTCACGAAAACCTTCTCTTCCAGGAACTGCTCGAGTGTCTTGCCCTCTCCCATGATCCTGAATGCCGCAAGAAGAGCCATGCCGTAAGGTCCGCCCTCGCCTGCCGTCTCCATGACGGTAACGGGAGCCTTGCAGGCAGCAGCCATATAGCTCTGGCCTACAACGGGAGTCTTGAACAGGCCGCCGTGTCCTGTCAGGCTGTCGATCCTCACACCTTCCTTGGCAAGTATCTCCATTCCGAGCGCGAGCGTGGACATCGAAGCGTAGATCTGTGCGCGCATGAAGTTGGCGAGAGTGAAGCTGCTGTCAGGTCTTCTGATGAAGAACGGCCTGCCGTTATCGATATGAGTTACTCCCTCACCTGCCATATAGTTCATGCAGAGGACTCCGCCGCAGTCGGGATCGCCTTCAAGAGATAACTGATACAGCTTGGTGTACAGATCACCCGTATCAGGTTCAGCGCCGAAGAGAGCTGCATTCTCTTTGAGCATGCCGATCCATGCATTCATGTCGTTGGTGCAGTTATTGCAGTGTACCATTGCCACAGGCTTACCTGTAGGCGTGGTAACGATATCTATCTCGGGATAGTACTTTGCAAGGGGCTTATCGAGAACGACCATGGAGAAGATGCTCGTTCCGGCAGATACATTACCTGTTCCTGCGGATACGGCATTGGTAGTGACCATGCCCGTTCCTGCATCGCCTTCGGCCGGGACCATCGGGATGCCTGCGGGAAGCAGTCCGCCTATGTAAGCAGAGCCTTCCTCGGTAAGAGTGCCTGCGTCTGCACCTGCAGGAAGCACTTCGGGAAGGATGTCTCTTATTTTCCAGCCGAAGCCCTTGTCAGCTATCAGCTGATCGAACTTATCGAGCATATCCTGGTCATAGTTGCTGCAGTCAGATCCTATAGGGAACATTCCGGATGCATCACCTATTCCGAGTGCATTAACTCCGGACAGCCTGTAATGAACATATCCTGCAAGTGTCGTGATGTGTGCGATATCAGCCACATGGGGTTCGCCGTTGAGGATCGCCTGATACAGATGCGATATCGACCAGCGCTGGGGGATATTGAATCCGAACTCTGCCGAGAGGAGTTCAGCTGCCTGTGCAGTGATGGTATTCTGCCAGGTGCGGAATGGAACCAGCAAGTTCCATTCCGCATCGAAGGCAAGATATCCGTGCATCATTGCTGATACACCCAAGCTATTGTAGGTGCCGGCAGAGCTTACGCCCTTCACGGCTTCGATCAGGCCCTTCTGGACTTCATCAAGTGAATAAGTCCAGATGCCGTCAGTGTAATCACTCTTCCATACGTAATCGCCTGATGCGATCGTATTGAAGCTGTCGTCTATAGCGACCGCTTTGATCCTTGTGGATCCGAATTCAATACCCAGGAAATTGCTCAAGGTAGTCCTCCTTACTTGCTCTTGGTCTTACGGCGCATGACGATGCTCTGGATGAGCAGGAAGATGCAGATCATGATAGCTACCGTGATATTGGTCCACCATGCTTCATCAAAACCGAGCTGCGAGACGATATTCTTGATCGTGCTGAGCGAGAGCACGCCGAAGAAAGTACCGATGATGTTACCGACACCGCCTGTAAGCATTGTACCACCGATGATGGAAGACGCGATGGCGTTCATCTCGGCACCTGCCGCGTGTGACGGAGAACCTGAACCTACGTGCATGAAGTATACCCAGCCGCCGATGGAAGCGAGCACGCTGCACATGAGGTGTGCCAGGAACTTTGTAAGCTTGACGTTGATACCGAGCATCGATGCACTCTGAAGGTTGCCGCCTACCGCATAGAAAGATCTTCCGAGCTTGGTCCAGCGCAGTACAACAAAGAGTAACACAACAAGTACGAGTGCTATGACAACACCGATCTCGATATAAGCCGGAACGAAGATGCCCTTCTTATTGACAGCACCGAGGAAAGGAATGTAGATCCTTGTAGCCTTGAGTGCCTGGAACTCCTCGTTCTTAACGTTGAACTGGTCAGCTTTTATGATTGTTGTCATACCTTTGGCGAAGAACATTCCCGCCAGCGAGACTATGAACGGCTGGATGTTGAGATAAGCTACGAGGAAGCCCTGAACGAGACCGTAAGCAAGACCGATCGCAAGTGCGATGCAGATGGCTGTTACGACGTTGCCGCCCTTGCCTACTTCCGTATCAAGATATACGGCGCAGCTCATACATACGAGAGCTGTCATAGTACCTACGGAGATATCGATGCCGCCCGTGATCATTACGAGGCTCATGCCGCATGAGAGGATGATAAGGCTGGCGTTCTCGTTAAGGATATTGAAGAATGTCTGGGGCTTGGTGAATCCTCCGCCGAGGAAGATAACAGCAAGCACATACATCAGAAAAAATACTACTACAGTGATCGTCAGAAGGAGGTTGGTATCTGACATGTTCTTAACGCGAAGTTTAAGATGATTCATATCATGCCACCTCCTTTGCAGACTTTGTCGTAATGTTCTTCCATACTCTGGAGAGCTTCTCTCTTACGATAGGAGCAGACAGGACAACGAGGATGATGACTACGATCGCCTTGTATGCCGGGAGAGCGGAAGATACTACGTTGAACTTGTAAAGGGTAGTTGTAAGGAACTGGATGACATATGCGCCCATGATGGAAGCTGCCATGTTGAACTTACCGCCGCCCAGGGAGTTGCCGCCCAATGCTACTGCAAGGATCGCGTCCATCTCGATGTCTTTCGCGATAACGGAGTAGTTGATCGTGGAGAAACGGCTTACCTTGATGAAGCCTGCAACTGCTACGCAGAGTCCGAGGATGACGTAAGTGATAAGCTTGATGACCTCAGGGTTAAGACCGTTGAGTCTTGCCGCATGAGGGTTGATGCCTACTGTCTGGGAATAGAGTCCCAGGTTTGTGAACTTCAGAACGAGACCTATGACGATCATGCAGATGATGGCGATGAAGATAGGTGTCGGTACCGGGATGCCCGGGAAGAAGTTACCGAAGTATGAGAATGAGATGTCGTTAACGATGGGGAGCTGGTTGTTGTTGATCCAGGCTGCGATCGAACGGCCCGCGGTAAACAGGATCAATGTGGCAACCATCGGCGGTATCTTGAAGTAGGATACGAGCGCACCGTTGAACGCACCGAAAAGCATAGCCACGATGCAGCATACGAGGAAAGCAACGATGATGGGGGCCTGAAGCTGTGCTGCTTTGCCATCGGGACCGCAGAGTATCCTCAGCATGACGGAACCGGCAATGGCGATAGCCGCACCTACCGAGATATCCTGTCCGCCGGATGCTGCCGTTACGAGAGTCATGCCTATCGCGAGGATAACGAGCTCTGATGCATTATCGAAGATCGTTACGAGATAACCCGAGAGTACCGGATCGCCGGCACTGTTCTGGCCCATTTTGATCTCGAAGAAGGAGGGGTCCGCGATCAGGTTAAAGATAACCAGGGCCAAAAGTGCCGCTATCGGTATGAAGAACTGCTTGCGGGTAAGTCCGAGGATCTGTGCCCCGAGGCTTTTGCCCGTTAAAGTATTACCTGTCTTTGTCATTTTTCCTCACCTCCGGCGATCGTCGCCATAACTTTGTTTTGGTTAAGATCAGCGCCGTCCAGTTCGCCTACGACCTTACGGTCTCTGAGGACCACGAGTCTTGAACATGTACGGAGCATCTCATCGATCTCCGACGAGATGAAGGTAACGCTCTTTCCTTCAGAAGCAAGCTTCAGTGCGAGCTTCTGGATCTCTACCTTTGTTCCGATGTCGATACCTCTTGTAGGCTCATCCAGAATGAGATACGAAGGATCGGTGAACAGCCAGCGTGCGAGGATAACCTTCTGCTGGTTACCGCCGGAGAGCTGTCCGATCGGCGTGTCTGATGAAGCCGTCTTGATATCGAGAAGTTTGATGTATTTCTGTGCGATCTCCTCAGCCTGCTTCCTGGTAAAAGGCTTGAAGAATCCTCTCATGACCTGCTGAGCGAGGATGATGTTGTCTCTTACTGAGAGCTCTGATACGATACCGTCCTGCTTTCTGTCTTCAGGAAGATAACCGATACCGTTCTTCATGGCATCGATGGGCTTACGGATCTTGACCGGCATGCCGTGCATGAATACCTTGCCCGATGTGACATGGTCAGCACCGAAGATGGCTCTGACACACTCGGAACGGCCTGAACCCAGAAGTCCCGTGAAGCCGTTGACTTCGCCCTTCTTGATGTAGAAGTCGAAGGGCTTGATGCCTGCGTTGCTCGCGAGGCCCTTTGCTTCGAGGATCGTCTCGCCTTCTTCGCTGTTCTTAACTTTCTCTTCCTCATCCTTGATGCTTGCCATATCGTCAAGCTCTTTGCCGAGCATCTTGGATACGAGCTTTACTCTGGGAAGATCTTCTATAACATATTCTCCGACAAGTCCGCCGTCTCTTAATACAGTGATCCTGTCGCAGACCTCATATACCTGGTCAAGGAAGTGTGTGACAAAGATAATGCCTACGCCCTTTGCCTTGAGATCTCTCATAAGCTTGAAGAGCTTCTCTACTTCCTGTTCATCGAGTGATGACGTAGGTTCGTCAAGGATCAGCACCTTACATTCCATATCGACCGCTCTGGCGATGGCGACCATCTGCTGAACTGCGATCGAGCAGCTGTCCAGCTGCTGTGTCGGCTTTACCGGGATCTGAAGAGAATCCAGGAGCTTGCCGGCCTTGGCATTCATATCCTTCCAGTTGGTAACGGCAGACTTGGTCCTGCCGATGAACATGTTCTCCGCGACCGTAAGGTTCGGGCAGAGCGATATCTCCTGGTAAACAGTGCTGATACCGATGTTCTGTGCATCCTGAGGAGAACGGATATTGGCTTCTCCTTCAGTGCCTTCTATATATATTTGGCCACCGTCTTTGGGATAGACTCCGGTCAAGACTTTTATCAAAGTTGATTTTCCGGCTCCGTTCTCGCCCATAAGAGCATGAATCTCGCCTCTGCGAAGTGTATAGTCCACATTCTGAAGGGCACGGACTCCCGGAAAGTACTTACAGATTCCTGTCATCTGAAGTATAACGCCCTCATCCATAACTTGTGTTCCTCCGATATCAGATTTGAAAAAAAGCACGCGGTGCGGAATTATCCGTACCGCGTGCCGGTTGAAATCTCAGTCAATTGCTGACTTAAAGTTCATTAATTAGATTCCGTACTTATCTACGTCATCCTGAGTGATTGTCTTAGCGTCGAAGCCAGCTTCTTCCATAACGATTACCTTCTCAGCGGGCTCGATACCCTGCTCGAGGTTCTGGATGATCTCGTCGATGTAAGCTGCCTGGAAAGGATTGCACTGCTGATCGAAGTTCCAGTTGCCTGCGAGTACTTCTTCAAGTGCCCAAGCGTTGCAGTCATAACCCATGATGATAACGTCGCCGTCAACACCGTGAGAGATGTTAGCCTTATCGAGAGCTGCAACAGCGCCCTTAGCCATATCGTCGTTCTCTGCATAGATTACGTTGAAGTCTTCACCGGAATCGATGACTGCCTGAACGATCTGCTCTGCTGTCTCTGCGTTCCACTCAGCTGTCTGCTGTGTAACGAGTGTCCAGTTGTCGTTAGCCTCTACCATCTCGTCGAGAGCCTGTGAACGGCCGATCTGAGCGGAAGAACCCATAACGCCCTGGATGTGGATGATCTTGTACTCGTCGAGACCCTGTGATTCGAGCCAGTTAACGGAGTTGAGACCTTCCTGATACATGTCGGATACGATGGAAGCTACATAGAGGCTGTCATCTGCATCGATAGTACGGTCGAAGAGGATTACATCGATACCTGCTGTCTGAGCGTCTGTAAGAACAGAATCCCAACCGGATGTACCGGCAGCAGAGATAAGGAGATAATCAACGTCGTCCTGGATGAACTGCTGAGCAGCAGCGATCTGCTCGTCGTTCTTAAGGCTGTAGAAGAAAGAAGCATCATAGCCGTTCTCTTCTGTGAATGTAGCCTTCATGTCGTTGTCGTTAGCTGTACGATAGCCGGACTCGTTAGGATCGTTGTTGATGATACCGACCTTGATGAGATCGCCGTCGTCAGCTGCAGGTGCTTCTGTCTCGTCTTCAGCAGCCTGGCTTGCGGGTGTATCGTCACCTGCGGGAGCTGCTTCAGTAGCTGCAGGAGCCTGAGCTGCACAAGCGCACATAGAAAGTGCCATAGCAGCAGTTACACCAATTGATAAGAACTTCTTCATAATTGTTTTTTCCTCACTTTCATATGATTGTCGTTCTTTTCTTACATCGGATCTTGCCGATGTTGTTGTTAGTTCGAGTTTGCCGTTAATGATTTTTCAATTCAATGACATTGGAGGACATTTGACTCTGTAAACAATACAAATTCTGGTGTATTCTTGAATAACAATACAAATTCTTCGAACGGGAAAATTATTGGTTTGTTTTTTTCCAATTTGCTTCGGATAAGTTGGATATTTTCATAATCGAACATCAGAATCCGTTCAAAAATTATTTGTTAATCCGTTCAAACGGATGCCGGGATTTGTGTATTTTTATTGCCTGACATGAAAGTTTGGTAAAAAATCATTAGTTTTGGCACACGGAAACGTAAAAATTACACCAAAGTTGTCGGCAGGTTGCCCAAAAAGGAGATACAACATGAAATACCAGTCTGTGGCGCAGTACCTGAGAGATTATATCGTGCTCCACGCGAATGAGCCCCTGCATCCGCTTCCGACCGAGCAGGATCTGCAGGACAGGTTCGGCGTAAGCCGCCAGACCGTTCGTAAAGCTATAAGCATCCTCAAAGAAGAAGGTCTCATTAAGAGCCGCCGGGGAAGCGGATACTATCTCGCAAAAGCAGCCGATTCTTCTTCAATGCAGATAGCGGTTATCACCACGTTCATGGATGACTACATCTTCCCTGCCGTTCTCCGCGATATGGATAATGTCCTGTCTCCAAACGGCTACAAGCTTCAGGTATATTCCACCCTTAACAGAGTCTCCGCCGAGCGCGAGATCCTGCAGCAGATAAGGAGCCATCCGGTAGGCGGCATAATCGTAGAAGGTTCCAAGACCGCCCTTCCCAATCCGAACACCGACCTGTACCAGAAGCTCAGGGATATGGGTATCCCAATCGTCTTCTTCCAGGGCCACTACCCTGACCTGTCGCACATCCCTGCCGTCACGGACAATAACTTCGCGGGCGGATATATGCTCGCCAAGTATCTGATCTCCAAGGGGCACAAGTCCATCGGCGGAGTATTCAAGAGCGATGATATCCAGGGCCCCGAGCGCTACGGCGGCATGATGAACGCACTGCGTGATGCAGGACTGTCTGTCCCCGATCATGCGGTATGCTGGTACGATTCAGAGCAGAGGGCGAGACTGATAGAAGACAAAGACGAGAGCCTTCTCATCCGCTTCATCAAAGAGCGTCTACCCGCATCGAGCGCGGTCATCTGTTATAACGATGAGATCGCATATCACCTGATAAAAGACATCCAGTCCATGGGCAAGAAAGTCCCGAAAGACTTTGCCGTCGTAAGCTTTGATAACAGTTATTACAGCAGGATCTGTCCGGTTCCGATCACATCCCTGGGCCACAAAGCCGGAACCATGGGAACGCAGGCAGCATCAAAGCTTCTCGACCTTCTCCGAGGCAAAGAAGCAAGGTCTTCTGCCATCCCCTGGAATCTGGTTATCAGAGCCAGCGGGTAAGGATCAATACTCTCTGGAATCTATTATCTCCTGCGTAACGGTATCAGGCGTAAAGACGGTCTCGTCGACATACTGATACTTGGAAGGTACTCCGCCTGCTTCGAGGGTATCTATAACGTTCTTTACCAGAGGGCCGAGCATCGGGTTGCACTCTACCTCGAGCGAGATCTTGCCTGCCATGCAGAGCTCCAGCGCCTGCTTGGTCGCATCGAAAGATATCACCCTTACTCCGCCTTCGCCACAGGTATAACCGTACTTCTCAAGGGCTTCTATCGCACCGAAAGCAGAGTTGTCATTCTCGCAGTAAACAACATCGATCTCAGGTCTTATATCACTGCTGATAATATAATCACTTATTACTTCATATGTTTTTGCCTGGGTAAAATCGCCATCAAGCTGGGCAAGAAGATTCCAGTTACTGTTCTCATCTAACGCATCAAGAAGAGCCTGTGTGCGTCCGATCTGAGCTGTAGATCCTATCGTACCCTGGATGTGTATTATGTTGACCGACTCACTGCCGGCAAACTCCTGTGTCATCCACTCTGTTGCCTTCTGACCTTCCAGGTAGAAGTCTGCGCCTACATGGGCAGTAAAGAGACTGTCGTCATCAACGTTTACCATACGGTCAACGATTATTACCGGAATGCCTGCCTCCTGAGCTTCCTGAAGCACTGCATCCCAGCCTTCCTCTGAGATGGGCATGACGACGATATAATCTACCTTCTGCTGTATGAACTTACGTATAGCGCTGAACTGGTTCTCCTGCATCTGCTTGGCATCATCGAAGAGGAGTCTGTAACCGTTGTCTTCGGTAAAGACTGCTTTGGTAGACTCCGTGTTGGCGATCCTCCAGTCAGACTCTGCGCCGACCTGCGACACACCGACCACGATGATATCGTCATCGCCGGAAGCCTGATCATTGGCGCAAGAACAGACAAGGCAGCATGCCATTACAGAAATTAATAATATAGAGATTATCTTCTTAAACATTATCCTTCCTCCTTGGAAGCAGGTATGCGCGCAGTAACAGTAGTGCCTTCGCCTTCGCGGGATTCCACTGACAGACCGTATCTGTCTCCGAAGAACAGCTGGAGTCTCTCGTGCACAGTCGTAAGGCCAAAGCCCACGCGTTCCTTGCTTTCGAGTGACTGCCTTATCTGTCCGAGACGTTCTTCCGTCATGCCGGCACCGTCATCTGTTACGGTCAGCACTATGTCCTCGCCGTCGGGGCGGCCGGTTACCGAGATGTGACCTGCGGCTCTCTTGAGCTTAACACCGTGGTAAAGTGCGTTCTCGACCAGAGGCTGAAGTGTCAGTTTCGGCATCCTGACGCCCTTGATATCGGGATCGATATCAACTGAGAATGTGAGGATGTCTTTATATCGTACCTGCTGGATCTGCAGATAGCTGATTACCTGCTTCTCTTCATCTCCGAGCGAGATGATATCCTCGCCGTTGCTGAGTGAAGATCTGAAGAACGACGACAGATTTGCAACCATCTCCACGGCATCGTCAGACTTGCCTGCTTCGATGAGCCAGATGATGGTATCTAATGTGTTATAGAGGAAGTGCGGGTTGATCTGCGCCTGAAGGAGTGCGAGCTCAGCTTTACGCAGGCTCTCCTGCTTGTCCTTGGACTCCTTCATCAGGTTATCCATCCTGGCGACCATGTTCTCCATACCGACGCTGAGATCCTTGATCTCATAGATGTCAGACTGGACAGGCTCTTTGACGGTAAGATCTCCGCCTCCGATGTCCTTGATACGCTTTCCGAGCTTCTCTACCGGAACAGATACCGACTTAGTTATCCTCGATGTGTATCCCGCAAGGAAAGCCACAGCACAGGCAACAAGCAGGAGGATGATGGCGATCTCGATGATCAGCTGGATCTGGATCTCATTCTGCATCTCGTTGAGCTGTACCGCCTCGAAATACAGATAGTCATACATATATTCCTGTATGAGGGATGTAAGTACGTAGATGTTGTTCTCGAGCTGGATCTGACGGTCATCGTAGCTCTCGGTCTCCGCGATGGTCTGCATCTGTGTCTCGAGCGTGTTGCATAGGTCAAGGACACTGGTTATCGCAGTAAGGCTGTCCTTGTCTGTGGTACTCTCGATAAGAGATTCGGCAAGCTTCTCCGCGTCAAGAACTTCTGCGATGGGAAGACCTTCGGAATAGCGGCTTCCTACAACGTAGTAATACATCTTGAGATCTATCTCTTCCTTGAAGTCCTGATTGAACTCGGAGACAGTGGTTATGTTGTGAAGGAATTTACGGTATCTGAACTGATACACGGCGATGGTGGATACTGTCAGTATGATGACAACGATCGTGAGGGAGACGAAGGCGTTGAAGAGCCTTCTCATTCTCCTTGATATCGAAGTATCACCATGGGGCATCAGCGTTTGCCTCCGCTTCTGTAGTCACGCGGAGTACAGCCCTGAGTCTTCTTGAACAGGAAGCTGAAATAATGCGGATCCTTATACCCTACTTCGCTTGCTATCTCACCTGACTTCTTGTCGGTGGTCTTCAGCAGTTCCTTCGCCTTTGTCATGCGCTTGGTAGTAATGTACTCGGTTATGGTGCATTTCATCTCCTGTGAGAATTCGGCTGACAGATAGTTCGCACTGATGTTGACCTCCTTGGCAATGCCTGACAGGGAGATGTTCTCATCAGTGTAGTTATTGTCTATGTATTTGACTGCTCTGGTCAGGATATCCTTATACTGTCCGGCAGAATGCTGAGTCCTGAGCTTGATCGCTGCAAGAAGGAATTCGGTAATGTATCTTCTTACATCCTGAAGACCCACGGGCCTGTCGACAAGACCGATGCAGGTGACTTCCCTGAGAAGTTCATCCTCGCTTATTCCGAGCGAAGCCGCATAAGATGTCGCTGTGAAGCGCGCCTGCAGCATAAGGTAGTGGCAGAACGGCTGAGATGATGCAGCATCCTGAAGGTCGAGCAGGAACTCGCCTACGAAGTTCGGGATCTCGGATGCTTCTGCCGTGCTCATAACGTCTGTAAGGATGGCAGGGTTGAATTTCGATACGTCCATGCCGCTCAAACTGCCCGTGCCCTTGTGCGCATCCGGTACCGATACCGTGGCGGATGTAAGGATATGACAGTCAGGCTGTATATAGCGGTAAGCCCAGAGCCTGGATACTTCGTTGAAGCAGTCGGGAAGCTGGCTTAATCTGCTGACCGGACCCGCAGCGGCAACATACCATGCCTTCTCGCCTTCGTACTTGCTGTAGCTGCTCTGTACGGAAGCGATGCAGCCGCTGATATAACCTTCGACCGAATCCTGCCCGCCCTTGATAAGTACCATGTATGTGGTGAGGTTCCATCTGAAGAGCAGATACTCGGGATGCTTCATGAAGTGGAACAGAAGGTTCTCTCTGACCTTGTCTTCCGTCTCGGAATAGTTCTCGCCGAGAATGGAGAAGAATGCAAGCGAATAGCACTGCGCCTTGATATCGAGATCGAGCTTGGCAGCCTCTTCGTATATCTGCTGCACGGGAAGCCTTCCGGACACGACGCGCTCCATGAACTTTCTTCTGGCATACTGGTCGTATTCCTGCGAGTCGTGCTGGAACTGCACCTGGTACTCGCGCTGCTCTCTCTCCTGCTCTATCTTGTCCCTGACTTCCCTTAAGACCTTCATGAGAGATGCCTTAGTGACGGGCTTGAGAAGGTACTGCTCGACACCGAGCTCTATGGCCTGCCTTGCATATTCAAAATCATCGTAACCAGAGAGGATTATTATCTTCGTCTCCGGGAATTCTTCGAGCACCAGCTTGGACAGCGACAGACCGTCCATAAAAGGCATCCTGATATCGGTTATGAGAACATCGGGGTGTGCATCGGTAATGAGCGGCAGAGCCATCTCACCGTCAGCGGCCTCACCTGCAAAAGTGTAGCCGATGCTCTCCCACGGGACCGTATCCCGGAGAGTCTCCCGTATGGTGCTTTCGTCTTCTACCAGGAATACTTTGAGCATAGATCAGATACCGCAGAATTCGAGGCCGAGGATCGCGTATTTGACAAACTTACCGGACCTGCTTATGAATTCATCAGGCCAGTGTCCTGCCATCTTCTCTTCATCCGTAAGAAGCTCCGTATTGAACAGCAGTGCGTTGGAATACTGGGTCACATCGCTTCCGATGGCTCTTCCGCACCAGCTGATATTGTTCTCGTTAAGGAAGTTGATCCATTCGTTTGCCTCGTCGATATAGAGGACGCTCGTACCGGTAACGTCAGTCGTATTCCACTCGGTAACGACGACGCAGACTTCATTGTCTATCGCTTCCTGCAGATAGCCGAGCTGCTTCTCACCGTCGGTGCCTGCGCTGAAGTGGAATGAATATGCGATGTTATCCTCATCAATGGGATCGTCGGATGCCGTATCGACATCACGGCACTGAGAAGGAGTTCCTACGATGATTATGTTATCGGGATCGTTCTCTCTAATGACATCAATGAGGTCTTCTGCATAGGGCTTTACGCAGTCATCCCAGTCGACGGTCTCCTCTTCATCGTCAAAATATGTTCCGTCCGGCTCGTTGCAGATCTCATAGAGGACATTGGGCTGCTCTCCGTAAAGAGCCGAATATCTTGAGAAGAAATCAACTGCCGCATCCTTATACTCATTCGGATCGCCGTCAGTCGTGATATGCCAGTCGATTATCACGTAGATGCCCTGCGCAATGCACAGATCAGTTATCTGGCAGGCAAGATTGAAGTAAGTGTCAGGATCGTTAATGTAATCGTTGCCGTCCTCAGACTCTGTCTGGACGGCAATCCTTAACACCTGTACTCCCCAGTCTTCTGCAAGAGTCTTGACTGTCTCCTCACTGAAAAAGCCTTCAACGCACTGGTTAAGACCGTATGTGCTGATTCCCTTGAGCTGAACGATATCGCCATTCTCTGTCACCATGTTCACGCCGTCGATCGACAGCTGTCCGTACTTGGCAACAGGCATCTCAGTGACCATAGCAGTACTGTAAGGACCGTGCAGAGGCTCGGTCTCTTCAATGGTCGTCTCCGAAGGTTCCGGAGGCGGAAGCGTAGTCTCTGTGGGATTAGTAGGTATCTCCGAAGGAAGTGTCTCTGCAGGAAGTCTCTTCGAGCATCCTGCAAAAACGGCGGACATGACTAATACCGCGCACATTATAAGTGATACCGCTCTATTGTTCATGCCACGCTCCCCGGGAAATTATTCTTCGATCGTTACGATCTCGCCGGCCTTCTTGTAGATCGACTTGGGCGCGACTGTTCCTCTTACCATCGACAGAGGATAGATCCTCGAACCGCGGCCGATAACCGTACCGGGGTTAAGAACGCTGCCGCAGCCTACTTCGACATTGTCGCCAAGGATAGCGGCAAACTTCTTGAGGCCGGTAGCGATATCTCCGCCCTCATACTTAACATGTACGAGAGTCTTGTCTGACTTAACGTTGGATGTGATGGAGCCTGCACCCATGTGTGACTTGTAGCCTAATACGGAGTCACCAACATAGTTATAGTGAGGAACCTGAACGTTATCGAAGAGGATGACGTTCTTAAGCTCGGTGGAGTTTCCGACAACGCAGTGAGTTCCTACGATCGCACTTCCTCTGATGAAAGCGCACTGTCTTACCTCAGTCTCGGGTCCGATGATGCAGGGTCCCTTGATATAAGCCGTATCGAATACAGTAGCGCTCTTTGCGATCCAGATATCCTCGCCCTTCTGCTCATATACTTCAGGATCGAGTGTAGGGCCGATCTTCTTTATAAACTCGGATATCTCGGGGAGTACTTCCCAGGGATACTGCTTCCCTTCAAAGATCGGTGCCGCAATGGTGTGCGACAGGTCAAGGTATTCGCTGATCTCAAACATCTGTATGCCTCCGTAAATGGGTTATTAAGTCGCAGGATAGATCGTGACCGGTTCATACTCAGGGAACTGTGTCTGAACACGGAAATAAACATTATTCTCTGCGCTGGATACTACTATGGGGCAGTTGACGACTCCGGTATCAGTACCGACTCCGGAATAATCCACTGCTACTACGATATCGCCCGCGTCTATGTTGTCGATGGTATCTTTACGTCCGACGATCTCAAGCTCGACCGTATCGATAGGATAAGATACAAGGACATCTGACGGAACATTGATATCCTGATTGATGGGTACCGTAATGCTCTTGGTGACTACGGGGTTATTGTTGATCTGGATATAGAGCCAGAGCGTAAGTGACAGGAATATCGACAGAAGGAAGAACAGAACTCTGGTACCTGTTGATACGCGCTGCGCATTGGATGTCTGATCTGCAGCCTGAGTCCTGATCTTGATCTGCTCGGAAGAATTCTTTACATCTGAATCAGCAGAAGCTGCAGATACAGTACCTTCAGCAGCAACCTGTACCTTCTTGCGCTTCATCTTGCCGAGGATCTTGCTGATACCCTTCTGATCCTGCGCACGCTCTTCAAGACCGAGAAGGTATGCAAGGTTTGCTTCGAGCTCGCGTATATCCTTCATCTCAAAGAGTCTTCCGTTGACTGCAATGGAAGTGGTTCCCCTCTCCTCTGATACGACGATAACGACCGTGTCACCCATCTCACTGGCACCTACTGCCGCTCTGTGTCGCGTACCGTATCTGTCAAGAGAATGCATGGTTACCGACAGAGGCACATGGCATCTTGCCGCTACGATCCTGCCGTCCCTGATGAGGAGGCCTCCGTCATGCATCGGTGAACCCTTATAGAAGATGCTCGTGAGCATCGTGGAAGTAACGGCTGAATCAAGTGATACGACATTCTCCTGTGTAAGGAGTTCGTTCAGCTTGGTATTCCTCTCGATAAGAATAAGCGCGCCTGTATAGGTCTTAGCCATCTCGCCGCACGCTGTGCAGATCTCATTGATGAATGAGGTGAGCCTTGTCCTGTCATCCTCTTCTCCATGCCTCAACACATCGAGGAATCTGAGAGACGAGGATCTGAGACCGACGGTCTCGAGAGCCCTTCTGAGCTCAGGCTGGAACAGCACGATGAACAGTATCGCGAAGACGTACAGGAAAGTATTGAAGATGAACCCGACCATGTCGAGTCCGATTATTCCGCAGAAAGCAACGAACAGCAGGATAAGGACAATACCTTTGATGAGCTGCCACGCCCTGGTCTGCCTTATGAACAGGAGTATCCAATAGAAGAGGAACGTAACCAGGACAATATCGAGAACATAGCGGATAAAGTCCCACGGACTTCCGAAGAAGAGGACTCCGCTGTCGAGGCTCGCGATAAGCTCGTTGATGAATTCTATTATCTGGGTGATAAACGATTCACTGCTCACCTTGAAGACCTCCGCACAAAATATCCTAATAATTATAGCATATTAAAGAAAATGCAATTAGGAAGTTTTGCGTGAAGACGGTGGCATTATGCCCAGGGATCAGCCTCCACGGGAATTCTTATATCAGACAGGCACTGGATCTCGTTTAAGAACCACTGGCCGGTGGAAGGCTTCTTACGGAGCTTGATCTGCCTGAGAGAATCCGCACCGGAGCTCTGAACATGCATTACTGCCCAGTTCTCATTGGTAAACGAATACGGATTGGAAGCAACGCTTACCGCATAAGGCACATTCGGGGTGTATCCGTTCTCGGGCGCAGCGCCTTCGAAAAACGAAAATACCTTATACTGCTTGCCTGCCAGGCGGTCCTTGAGGAACTGCTTCTCAAACACGGACATCTCCTCAGGTCCCTTAAGGACATTCAGCATAGCGATGGTCGCATCCGTATCCTTCTCATAATTGCAGAGGACTGCCAGAACGAGCGCTGCCGTCTTATAAGGAGAATCGAGCGTTGCCTCCGGCAAAGCGTTAAGTTCCGCATCGTTTGCAGGAAGTGTCTCAAATACAAATCTCTCAAAAGTGTTGTCTGCCATACCTGTTATCTCCTTTGCTTTATGTCTCTACGACTTTGACTTCAACATGTCTGATCTTCTTGTCCCTGAACGTCCGGAAAGACTTAGATTCCAGAACTGCCTTCTGAAGCGCATCTATTCCGTCGGCATCGTTCATTACATCATATGGGAC
>R26__coassemble_792_pt1 | contig 17700 bp, 13 predicted proteins | sample R26__metabat2_low_PE_020 | metagenome-assembled genome bin R26
GCTCCGTAGAGTGCGACGTTGCCGACGATAACGTTCCTGGATGCATCGAACCCTGACTTGTCATCGGGCTTGATGATCAGCTTGCCGCCTGACAGTCCCTTGCCGAAACCATCGTTCGCATCACCCGTGAGCTTCATCGTAAGACCCTTGGGGATGAACGCGCCGAAGCTCTGTCCGCCGCCGCCCGTGAGTTCCACGATGACGCTGTCGTCTGCGAGATCTGTACCGTACTTTCCGGTGATCTCGGAACCTAAGATAGTTCCTACTGATCGGTCGGTACTCGATACCTTAACATTGTCGATCCTGATCGAACCCTTCTTAAGGCCCTTCGCGAGTTCAGGGAGGAATACTCTCTCGTCGACCGTCTTCTCGAGACCGAAGTCATATACCTGCTCCGGCTCGAAATGCCTTACCTCGGAATCCGCGTAAGACGGGTCTATTATCTGAGCGAGAGAGACCATCTCGGCTCTTCTTGTGATCTGCTTATCCTTGACCTTGAGAAGGTCTGTTCTTCCGACCATGTCCTCGAGCTTCCTGAATCCGAGCTTAGCCATGATCTCTCTTAATTCTTCTGCGATGAAGAGCATGAAATTCATGACGTGCTCCGGCTGGCCCTTGAATCTCTTTCTGAGTTCCTCGTTCTGGCACGCGATGCCGAACGGGCAGGTATCCTTGTTGCAGACTCTCATCATCATGCATCCCATGGATACCAGAGGTGCAGTGGCAAAACCGAATTCCTCGGCTCCGAGGAGTGCTGCAATCGCGACGTCCCTTCCGCTCATGAGCTTACCGTCCGTCTCGACTGCAACTCTTCCTCTGAGGCCGCTCTCGATGAGTGCGTGGTGTGTCTCAGCGAGACCCAGCTCCCAGGGCAGACCTGCATTATGGATCGAGCTCGCGGGAGCTGCACCCGTACCTCCGTCATAGCCGGAGATGAGGATTACCTGTGCGCCTGCTTTCGCGACGCCGCATGCGATGGTGCCTACGCCTGCTTCGGATACGAGCTTGACGGAGATCCTTGCCTTGCGGTTCGCGTTCTTCAGGTCATAGATAAGCTGCGCCAGATCCTCGATCGAATAGATATCGTGATGAGGCGGAGGCGATATGAGAGCGACACCGGGGGTAGAGTATCTTCTCTCTGCGATCCAGGGATATACCTTCTTACCGGGGAGGTGTCCGCCTTCACCCGGCTTGGCACCCTGTGCCATCTTGATCTGTATCTCTTCAGCGCTGTTCAGGTACTCGCTGGTAACACCGAATCTTCCCGAAGCGACCTGCTTGATCTTGGAGTTCTTCTCCGTACCGAATCTCTCTGGGGACTCACCGCCTTCACCCGTGTTGGACTTGCCGCCCAGACGGTTCATGGCGATGGCCATGCACTCGTGTGCTTCCTTGGAGATAGAACCGTAAGACATCGCGCCGGTCTTGAATCTCTTGACGATCTCGGATGCGGGCTCGACCTCTTCTAACGGAATCGAATTGCCTGTATCTTTGAATGTAAGAAGTCCTCTTAATGTATGCGGCTTCTCGTTGTCGACGATCGCGGAGTACTCCTTGAACAGCTCGTAAGAACCCTGTCTTACAGCCTTCTGCAGAGCAACGATTGTCTTCGGATTATAGAGGTGATCCTCTTTGTCGTTGCCTGATCTGAGTGCATGGAAGCCCGTGCTGTCGAGGCTCGTATCGCTCTCTAATCCCATCGGATCGAATGCCTTGTCGTGTCTGTACAAGATGCCTTCGGAGATCTCTTCGAGACCGATGCCGCCGACTCTGCTTACGATGCCGGTGAAGTACTTGTCTATAACGTCAGAGCAGATACCTACAGCCTCGAAGATCTTCGCTGACTGGTAAGACTGCAATGTGGAGATACCCATTTTCGCGCTGGTCTTGACAATGCCGTGTAAGATCGCGTAGTTGTAATCGTCTATAGCCGTGTGGTAGTCCTTGTCGAGGATGCCCTTGTCGATCATCTCCGCGATGCACTCGTGTGCGAGGTAGGGGTTGATCGCACGCGCACCGAAGCCAAGGAGCGTTGCCATCTGGTGAACGTCTCTGGGCTCGCCGCTCTCGATGATGAGAGATACCGCGGTCCTCTTACGTGTCTGTACGAGATGCTGCTCGACTGCGGATACCGCGAGGAGCGAAGGGATGGCGATGTGGTTCTCATCGATGCCCCTGTCTGAGAGGATGATGATGTTCGCGCCCTTGCTGCATGTCCTGTCTACAGTGATCAGGAGCTGGTCCAGAGCTTTCTCGAGCGAAGTGTTCTTATAGTAAAGGATAGATACTGTTGCTGCTTTGAAGCCGGGCTGATCCAGCGACTTGATCTTGACAAGATCGACTCCCGTGAGGATCGGGTTGTTGACTTCGAGCACTCTGCAGTTGCCGCTCTTCTCTTCAAGGAGGTTACCGTCGGAACCGATGTATACGGTCGTGTCCGTAACGATCTCTTCTCTGATGGAATCGATCGGCGGGTTGGTGACCTGAGCGAAGAGCTGCTTGAAGAAAGAGAACAGCAGCTGATGCTTCTCGGACAGTACTGCGAGCGGTATGTCGGTACCCATGGAAGCCGTTGCTTCGACCTTGTTCATTGCCATGGGCAGGATCTCGTTCTTGACGTCCTCATATGTATAACCGAATACCTTGTAGAGCTTGTCTCTCATCTCCTGCGTGTGGACCGGGATCTTCTTGTTGGGGATCTTCAGTTCAGACAGATGCAGAAGGTTCAGAGCGAGCCACTCACCGTAGGGGTTCTTCTCCGAGTAGAATCTCTTGCACTCTTCGTCGGATACCAGCTCGCCCTTCTCGGTATCTATGAGAAGGATACGGCCGGGCTGCAGTCTCGACTTCTTTACGATGTGCTCGGGCTCTATATCGAGTACACCTACCTCGGATGAGAGGATGAGTCTGTTATCGTCAGTGATGTAATATCTTGAAGGCCTGAGGCCGTTACGGTCGAGAGTAGCGCCTGCGATGACGCCGTCAGTAAACAGGATCGCCGCAGGACCGTCCCAGGGCTCCATCATGGTCGCATAGTAATGGTAGAAGTCTTTCTTCTCTTCTTCCATGTGCGCGTCGTTCTTCCAGGGCTCGGGGATCATCATCATTACTGCGAGCGGAAGCGGGATGCCGTTCATCATGAAGAACTCAAGAGTATTGTCGAGCATCGCGGAATCCGAACCCGTCTTGTGGATGATCGGGAAGATCTTATCGACATCGTTCTCGATCGCGGGGCTGTACAGTGTCTCCTCACGTGCGAGCATCCTGTCGAAGTTACCTCTGATCGTGTTGATCTCACCGTTGTGAGCGATCATCCTGTAGGGATGCGCTCTCTCCCATGAAGGCGTGGTGTTCGTCGAGAATCTCGAGTGCACCATCGCGATCGCGGTCTCGTAATTCTTACTCTGCATATCCTTGTAGAACTTGCGGAGCTGTCCTACCAGGAACATGCCCTTATATACGATAGTCCTTGAAGACAATGAAGTTATATACGTATCATCCGTGCTCTGCTCGAACTCTCTTCTTGCGACATAGAGCATGCGGTCGAAAGCCAGACCCTTCTCGCAATCTTCAGGACGCTCAACGAAGCATTGCATGATGACAGGCATCGCGTCTCTTGCGACCTTGCCGAGGATATCGGGCTCGGTGGGAACTTCTCTCCAGCCGATAACGTTCAGGCCGTTCTTGCTGCAGATGACCTTGAACATGCGCATCGCGAGTGTTCTCTTCTTATTATCCTGAGGAAGGAAGAACATGCCTACACCGTAGTCGCCCTCTTCCTTTACTTCTATTCCGGCCTCCTTAGCGGCCTTCGCGAAAAACTTATGCGAGATCTGTACGAGGATTCCTACACCGTCGCCTACCTCTCCGGAAGCGTCCTTGCCTGCTCTGTGCTCGAGCTTCTCAACGATAGACAGCGCATCATCAAGCGTGCGGTATTCTTTCCTGCCGTCGATGTTAACAACAAGTCCGATTCCGCAGGCATCATGTTCTTCCTGCATTGCTTGGTAGCACTCATTTAAGTATTTTTGCTCGTAAGGTCTCATATTCTCCTCCTGGTCTCGGGACCCATCAAATCCACCACTTGGTCCGCGAGTTTTGAAATCATACTCAAAATGTATTGATATTTATTTTCAATGCGTTTAGAATATCGTTGAATGATTTCAAGGGTGATTTTATCCCTATGAGCGAAAGAAATAAAATACAAATAGTAAACGGATAACAATACCTTACAGGTATGATAGAAATCGAGGAGGAAAAACATATGGACCTGCGTCAGATCAAATACTTCCTTACGGTAGCGGAAGAGCGTAACATCACGCGTGCAGCAGAGCGTCTGCACCTGTCGCAGCCGCCGCTTTCGAGAGCGCTGATGGAGCTTGAAGAAGAATTAGGATGTACTCTTCTAATAAGAGGTAAGCGTCACGTCACGCTCACCCCCGAAGGTCTCGCGCTGAAGCGCCGCGGAGAAGAGCTCCTCGCGCTCGCAGACATTACCAAGTCAGAGATATCCGATGTCAGGAAGGGTCTGAGCGGCACGCTCTACCTCGGGCACGTTGACAGTAACGGTCCTACCCTCGTTGCAGAGTGGATCTCGAGCTTCAAGAAGGAATACCCTAATGTTACTTATAACTTATGGTGCGGCACGGTGGACGATCTGACATACCGAATGAAGTCGGGCCTGCTCGAGCTCGCGATAACGATGACGCCGCTGAACACAGAGCACCTGGACGGCATAACGGTGTATAGCGATTCCTGGGCTGCGATAATCCCCGGTTCGCACCCGCTCGCCAAGAAGAAGAAACAAACTGTCACCCTCTCGGACATCGTTGATACCGATCTCATAATCTCATCGCGTCACTCGCGCGAAGAAGAGATCAGGAGCTGGTTCGAGTCGACCGGCAAGGAGCCCAGGTTCACGGTAAAGACCGCTCACTCATCGAACGCATCCAAGCTCGTCGACCAGAACATCGGCATCGCGATCTTCCCCGCTTCGGTGGCAAAGAACATCTCCGCCGACGCGAATGTAGTCGTCAAGAAGATCGTGCCTCAGGTAAACGTCGACTATATCCTGTCCTGGGACAAGGAGAAAGCGCCCAGCGCGCTCGCTTCAAAGTTCATCGAGCACGTAAGAGGACTGTATTCGTAAGTTCTGCGCCTCTGCCGCGATCAGATATACGTTCCCAGATATGCGAACTCAGTGGGCTCCGCATCGAGCTCACAGAGCAATGTGATCACTTCTTCGGAATACACGGACGCTTCGAAGTCGAGGTAGAACATGAATTCGAAGTCTTTGCCCGCGATGGGTCTGGACTCGATCTTCGTGAGGTTCAGTCCGAGTGACGAGAACTGCGCAAGTGTATCTGCAAGAGCGCCAGGCGTGTGGCCCAGTGCGAGCATGATCGATGTCTTGGATGCGCCGGGATAGATCATGAGCTCTTTGGTGATGCAGATGAATCTCGTGTAATTGTTATCTGTGTTCTGGATCTCGTCGCTGAGCGAATCGAGACCGTAGAGCATCTGGCAGTCAGCTGAAGATATCGCAGCCACATCGAGCCTTCCTGAGTCGGCAACGCTCTTGGCTGCGACGGCGGTATTCTCTACGATGTTGACTTTAATGTCCGGGTGCTCCTTCAGGAATCTGCTGCACTGTCCGATCGCCTGGTTGTGTGAATATACCTCGCGGATGTCTTCGAGCTTCGCGCCGTGGTTGGCGAGGAGCTTGTGGCTGATCCTGAGCTTATAGTCCTTTACGATGTGGAAGTTGTGGCCGACCATGAGGTCATATACTTGGGTGACGGAGCCGTAGGAGCTGTTCTCGATGGGCAGCACGCCGTATTCGCACAGGCCTGATTCAACAGCCTGGAATACGCCGTCGAAAGTCCTGAAGTACATTATGTTCGCATGACGGAATATCTTATCTGTAGCGATCTGCGAATACGCGCCTTCTATTCCCTGGCAGGCTACCATGGGTGCCTTGGGAAGTTCCTTGGGGGTATTCTCGAGTGCATTCCTGATCTGGTCTGCGAGCTCGGTGCGCGTACCGTATTCGGTATTGCGGTATGAGTGGCTTAAGTTGAACATGGTGGAGAATAGAACACGCTCGTAATTGTCGATGAGCGAATTGGAGCTCTCGAGGCCCGAGAGGTAACCTCTCTCGTAGCGCCTGCTCTTCTGGATGATCTCGGACTTTGAGAGTGTCTCGTTTGCCGTCTTGCTTGCTTCGAGTCTCTCTGCGAAGAGCTGTCTGATCTTCTCGTCTATCTCTTCGATCCTCTTGCCTGCTTCTTTCTGTGTCATGTTCTTCTCCTCCTACGGAATAAAATAAGCCCCGCAGCTTGTTCACTGCGGGGCCATGTTTACGTAAATCAAGTCGTTATTTACATGCAGTGAACTACTTACCCCTATTCGTAAAGGCAAAAAAAAGTAAACTCAAAGCTTGTAAATGCAAAACTGTTCATGCGACGATTATACACCTCAGTCGTGATATGTAAACACCTTACTCTCCAACCTTGGGGAGCTGGGCAACGGATGCTGCGATGTCTTCGTCTGTCGGGATGTAGTCGCTCATCTCGCCGTCGTTGTACTTCTGGTAAGCAACGAGGTCGAAGTAACCTGTTCCCGTGAGACCGAATACGATCGTCTTCTCCTCGCCGGACTCCTTGCACTTGAGTGCTTCGTCGATGGCTGCTCTGATAGCGTGTGAGCTCTCAGGTGCCGGCAGGATGCCTTCTGTTCTTGCGAACATCTCTGCAGCTTCGAAGACTGCCGTCTGCTCTACGCTTCTTGCTTCCATGAAGCCGTCGTGATAGAGCTGTGACAGTGTCGTGCTCATGCCGTGGAATCTCAGGCCGCCTGCGTGATTTGCAGAGGGGATGAAGGAGCTTCCGAGTGTGTACATTTTCGCGAGAGGGCAGATCTTGCCTGTGTCGCAGAAGTCATATGCGAATGTGCCGCGTGTGAAGCTCGGGCAGGATGCGGGCTCTACTGCGATGATGCGGTAGTCTGCTTCGCCTCTGAGCTTCTCGCCCATGAACGGTGCGATGAGACCGCCCAGGTTGGATCCGCCGCCTGCACAGCCGATGATCATGTCGGGCTTGATGCCGTACTTATCGAGAGCTGCCTTTGTCTCGAGACCGATAACGGACTGGTGGAGAAGTACCTGGTTAAGAACGCTGCCCAGAACATATCTGTAGCCGGGGTTCTTGACTGCAACTTCGACTGCCTCAGAGATGGCGCAGCCGAGGCTTCCCGTTGTGCCCGGGAATTCAGCGAGGATCTTCTTGCCGACGTCTGTTGTCTCGGAAGGAGAAGGTACTACGGACGCACCGTATGTTCTCATTACTTCTCTTCTGAAAGGCTTCTGCTCGTATGATACCTTAACCATGTAGACCTTGCAGTCGAGGCCGAAATACGCGCATGCCATCGACAGAGCAGTACCCCACTGGCCTGCACCGGTCTCTGTTGTAACACCCTTGAGGCCCTGCTTCTTAGCGTAGTATGCCTGTGCGATGGCGGAATTCAGCTTGTGGCTTCCGCTGGTGTTGTTACCTTCGAACTTATAGTAGATCTTTGCAGGTGTTCCGAGCTTCTCCTCGAGGCAGTAAGCACGAACGAGGGGTGAAGGTCTGAACATCTTGTAGAAGTTCTGGATCTCTTCCGGGATCGGTACGAACTTTGTATCGTTATCTAATTCCTGAGCTACGAGCTCTTCGCAGAAGATGGGTGTCAGCTCGTCAGCCGTAAGGGGCTTGCCTGTTCCGGGATTGAGGAGCGGTGCGGGCTTGTTCTTCATGTCGGCCCTCATGTTATACCAGGAAGTCGGCATCTCGTTCTCGCTCAAGTAGATCTTGTAAGGTACTTTTGTGTCTGACATCTCTCGTGTCCTCCTTAAAATGTTTTTGTTCGGGACAGATCCAAATAAAAAACCTGCCCCTGCAGTTTGTTCGCTGCTGGGACAGGTGTAAGATACTTAACCTGCGGTGCCACCCGGCTTGGCGTTGCTATTGCTTCGCCCTCTTAGCGCATACATGACATATGCCGAACTTTGTTAACGGAGATTCAACGCTCCGGCTTCAATACTCTGCACTTCGGCATTTCCTGTCGCCCTCTGAAGTCCATTCGACCGGATACTCACTGCTGCGATCCCACCATCCGCAACTCTCTGTAAATAAGCCCATCCGACTACTTACTCTTCATCATTGGTTTCCCGAAGATTATCACACTCGAAAACAACATGCAAGCACTTACCGCTCCTGCCGCACTCTTCGTTATCATGCAAAGAGGGTATGATAAACCCAAACAAACATATATGGTACGCGCGGGTCTATGCTGCGGTGCATGGGTGTAAAATCTTCGCATGGCAATACACGAGGAATGCGGAGTATTCGGAATCCACGGCAGAGAGAACTGTGCCGGCGAAGTATACTACGGCCTCTTCAGTCTCCAGCACCGGGGACAGGAGAGCTGCGGTATCGCATCCGCAGATACTGACGATTACTCACTCAAGTGCGTCAAGGGCATGGGCCTGGTCAGTGAAGTCCTCACCGCGGATAAGCTGGAAAGCCTCACGGGCGACATGGCAATAGGCCACGTCAGATATTCCACGTCAGGCGCGAGCGTTCCGGAGAACGCACAGCCGATCGTCTCCCACTATTCCAAGGGAACGATAACCATCGCACACAACGGCAACCTTACCAACGCGAATGAGCTCAGGGACGAGCTCGTCGATAACGGCGCCATATTCCATACAACGACAGATTCGGAAGTCATCGCTTATCTCATTGCTCTCAAGAGAGCTTCCACCCCTTCCGTAGAAGAAGCGGTCAGGGAAGTCATGGGCATGATCAAGGGCGGCTACGCTCTGCTCGTTATGAGTCCCAGGAAGCTGATCGCCGCAAGAGATCCCTGGGGCCTTAAGCCTCTCGTCATGGGTAAGCTCGACGGCGCGACGATATTCTGTTCTGAGACATGCGCACTCGAAGCCGTTGGCGCGGAATTCGTAAGAGACATCAACCCCGGCGAGATGGTAGTGGTGGAAGACGGCGAAGTCAGGTCTATGGATTCCGGGCTTAAGTGCGAGATGAGGAAATGCGTTTTCGAGTACATATATTTTGCAAGACCGGATTCCGTGATGGACGGCATCTCCGTGGCATCTGCCAGACGTGAGGCCGGAAGGATTCTCGCGAGAAAGCACCCCTGCGACTGCGACATAGTAATAGGCGTGCCGGAGTCGGGCATCGATGCGGCGCTCGGGTTCGCGGCAGAATCAGGCATCCCCTACGAGAAGGGGTTCGTGAAGAACTCATACGTCGGAAGGACGTTCATCAAGCCTTCGCAGGCGCAGCGTAAGCAGGCGGTCAAGATCAAGCTCAATCCCATCGCGTCGGTCGTATCCGGCAAGCGCGTGGTCATAATAGATGACTCCATCGTAAGGGGCAACACGATAGCCGACCAGATAAGGCTGCTTCGCAATGCGGGCGCAACAGAAGTCCATGTAAGGATAAGCTCGCCGCCGTTCATGCACCCCTGCTATTACGGAACGGACGTGCCGGACGAAGAGAATCTCATTGCCTGCAAGTACACGATCCCGGAGATATGCGATCAGATCGGGGCGGATTCTCTCGGCTACCTCGGAATTGAAGATCTTGACGGCATGCTCGGCGGAGACGGACACAGATACTGCGATGCCTGCTTTACCGGCAATTATCCTGTGAGATAATCCCGGAATCTCTTACAACATTACCCGCCTCTCACCTGCACTGCTGTGAAGACTATTTTGTAAAGGTAAAGTTTAAGTAATGTAAACAAGCTCCGCCTGCCCTTCAATTAACTTTTGCCGCGGTATATAATACTTACGGAAATAAAAAGGTGGATAGCATAGTAGATTACAAAGATTTCGTAGCAAACTTCAACCGCTTAGCCTGTGTCTTAGCTGTCAATATCAAGGAGACTGACAAGAGCAGCAGGTACATGATCGTTGATGCCAACGATGCATATAAGCGCACTGTTGTTGAGAAGATCGAAGACTTTGAATGCAATGTTCCTTACACAAGATATATTCAGCAGGCTGATAATTTCGAAGCGCTCTGTGATGAGTGCGTAACGAAGGACAGGCCTATTCATACTTACTTTGATATCGAGTTATATAACGCGTGGATGGAAGTGTTCTATACACCGCTCGCATCTGACGATCCGGACAGAAAGTATATCCTGTTCTCATATGAGATGAATCCGAAGGCCGATATCGACAAGCTCGCGGACATATCTTCAGAGACGGCAACCAATGTAATCAAGACATGCCTTAAGCTCCGTGAGACCGACGACTTCCAGGAATCCATGAATGCTGTTATCGCGGATATCAGAGAGCAGTGCGGCGCCAAGAGATGCAGCATACTTCTCGCAGACCACGAGAACCGCAAGTATTCGCTGCTGTGCGAAGACTACGGCAACGATCCCGATCAGGTCCCGCTGTCTGCGTTCCTGACTGAAGAATTCTACAATGTCATCGATACATGGCCGAGACTCATCCGCAAGAGCAACTGTTTCGTCATGACTAACGAAAGAGATATGGACGAGGCGCATAAGGTAGCTCCCGAGTGGATCGACTCTCTCAGAGGAGACGATGTCAGGACTCTCGTCATCTATCCTTTGAGATCTGATAACAAGACCATCGGCTATATCTGGGCAGGCAACTTCGACCCGTCCAAGGCTCTCATGATCAAGGAGACCCTGGGGCTTACATCCTTCATCCTATCCGCCGAGATCGCCAACGAGCAGAACATCCGCAAGATGAAGATAATGAGCTCGACTGACCTTCTGACCGGCGTATTCAACCGTAATTCCATGAACAACAGGATCAGCGAAGATACATCAGGCAATGATCCGATACAGAGACCCTACGGTGTCTGCTTCATCGACGTCAACGGACTCAAGGCTACGAACGATACCAAGGGCCACGTTGCAGGTGATGCGATGCTCAAGGATGTTGCATCAATGCTCAACGAATATACGACCGACGAGAAGGCCGAGATCTACCGTATAGGCGGAGACGAATTCCTTATCATAACGCCCGGTATGGAGAGCGATGTTTTCGAAGCGTATGTCAAGACTCTCCGTGCCAACTGCGAGCGTCCGGGAAGATCTCACTTTGCGGTCGGTGCATGCCACAGCAAGGATGCAGAAGGTTCAGACATAAGGAAAGCCATGCAGAAGGCCGATGCCGAGATGTACGATATCAAGGAAGAGTACTACTCCAGACATCCTGAGATGAACTGGCACAACAAGATCGTCTGATCTTATCTCATCGTCACAAGTTCATATTCCCTTGTACCTATGCCGATCTTCTCGGCGTGTTCGAGCGTCTCTGCCCAGGATACGTTGGGATTGCTGTTATGCCAGTGGTCGCCGTGATCGTGGAAGTGCGGATCCGCCATGTTGTCGCCTAACTGGCTGTTCCTGATGGGCTCTGCCTTGGAGCACAGATCGACACACGCCTGATCGAGCGCTACCGGATCGAAAGAAGCGAGCATGCCAATATCGGGAAGTATCGGGGCATCGTTCTCGCCGTGGCAGTCGCAGTTGGGCGATACATCGGTTATCAGGGAGATGTGGAAGCTCGGCCTGCCGCTGATAACCGCAGCGGTGTACTCCGCCATCCTCTTGCCCAGCATCTGCGGTGCATCCCAGTTGTCGTTCTCGATCGCATCGAAAGCGCACGCGCCGATACAGCGGCCGCAGCCTTTGCATAGATCAGGATCTATATATGCTTTGTTGTCCTCGTATCTTATGGCATTCGAGCCGCATTCCTTGGCGCATCTCCTGCAGCCCCTGCACATATCTGTGATCACATGAGGATGGCCTGACTGATGCTGCTGCATCTTGCCTGCCCTGCTGCCGCAGCCCATACCGATGTTCTTGATCGCACCGCCGAATCCGGCCTGTTCGTGCCCTTTGAAGTGCGTGAGCGAGATGAATATATCCGCATCCATGACCGCTCTGCCGATATAAGCTTCCTTGCAGCACTCGCCGTTCGGAACGGGAACGATTATGTCGTCCGTTCCCCTGAGTCCGTCAGCGATTATTATCTGGCAGCCCGTTGTAACAGTGTTAAAACCGTTGATATTAGCGCAGTCCAGGTGTTCCAGCGCATTCTTGCGGCTTCCGGGATAGAGCGTGTTGCAGTCGGTCAGGAAGGGCAGTCCGCCGTTCTCCTTGATGACATCAGCGACTGCTTTTGCATAATTCGGTCTGAGGTAAGCGAGGTTGCCCAGCTCTCCAAAATGCATCTTGATGGCAACGAACTTGTTATCGAAGTCGATCGTGCCGATGCCGGCCTGTCTGATGAGCTTCTGGAGTTTTACGGTGAGTGACGTTCCGAGACCTGTTCTGAAATCAGTGAAGTAAACCTTGGATGCCATATAAATACCCCGCTTTCGTGTGTTACTGTCAGTGTAACACATCAGGCGGGGCAGAACATTATCTGTTGCTGATCATCTCTTGTGTCTCTTCTGATAGTCTCTTCTGATGTCGCCTAACATCTCATCGGAATCAAACGCTTCCGCCATCTCTTCGGATGACTTGCATGCTCTCGCGCACGAGACCATCCTGGACATCACGCTATAGTTGAGCCTGGTTCCTTCGCTGTCGCACTCATATCTGACAGCCCTGCTCTTATCAACTCCGAACCTGCTCGCCACGCTTACGGCATCCATGTTCGCGCCGAGGAAAATGAATTCCCAGTGATACTTTTCCTTCTGGCGTTCTACCATCTTCCTGACCTTGTCGTATGTATACCTGCTGCTGGAGTTTTCCATGCCGTCCGTGGTGATGATGAACAGCGTCTTCTCCGGAACGTCCTCAGGCCTTGCGTACTTGTGGATGTTGCCGATGTGACGTATCGCGCCTCCGACTGCATCGAGAAGTGCCGTCGAACCTCTTACGTAATACTCTTTGTCCGTGATGGGCTCCACCTTATCGAGAGATACTCTGTCGTGCAGCACTTCCGTCTGATTATCGAACAGCACAGTCGAGATCAAAGCCTCGCCTTCCTCGTCCTTCTGCTTGGCGATCATGGAGTTGTAGCCGCCTATCGTGTCGTTCTCGAGGCCTCCCATGGATCCGCTCCTGTCCAAGATGAATACGATCTCCGTTAATCCCTTTCTCATGTCCTTATCCTCTCTTTCTGCCGCAGTGCGGCCTTTGAAGTTAAGGTCAGTATACGTTCCGGGGAAGGTGTGGTGGTCGCCTGCGAAGCGACATTTCGGGATGGGGTATTACTCGCCGAGCTGAGGCTGGCCGTGCTCGAACAGAGCGAGGTTGATCGTCATCATGTCGTAGACTTCGTTGTCTATGAAATACTGCACTATAAGGTCGAACTTGTCTGACGGCGAGAACGCATATCCTGCCCGTCCGATGAAGTCCTTGGTCTCGTCGACGTTGAGCTTCAGTGCGAGCGCGAAAGCCACCGCCGTATTCTTCTTGGGCTTATAGTCCTTGTTCGTCCTTATCTTCGAGAACAGCTTACGGTCAACGTTCGCGCGCTTATACACCTCGACATCGGTGTAACCTTTCTCGTCTATCAGGCGCAGAAGGCTGACGGACCAGGTCTCGGACACGTTCTTGACGATGTCGTCGAGGGAACGCGCTTTCGATGCCCTGGCAGGAGCCATAGTCGAAGCAGGTGCGGCACATTCGTCCATGCGGAGCATGTTACGGTCCACACCGAGAAACCTTCTTCGGGGCTTTCTCAGGTTCCTGTCTTCGCACGATTCCTCAGAGATCTCTTCCGGCGCCGCCCCGAAAGCAATACCATACTCACTTTCGAGCCTGTCTTCCACATAGCGCTCGTCGATGAGTTCGTCGATGTCCCGGAAGATCTTGCCGGACAGTTCGAACGACTCGCCGTCAAAGACGACCAGCATTATGTCCAGCTCGTGCTCCGTCAGGAAAGCGCTGAAGGCCGATGTCGCGATAAGCAGCGCATCTGTCTTGGGAAAGCCGTATGCACCTGTCGCGATGAGCGGGAAAGCGATGCTCTCTATATCGAGCTCGGCCGCTTTTGCAAGACAGTTCTCGTAGCAGCACCTGACGGTATCCGCCTCGCCGTGATCACCGCCCTGCCAGGAAGGACCGACGGTGTGGAAGATATACCTCGCGTCAAGATCGAAAGCAGGCGTTACCGCCACAGAGCCCTCATCTATAGCTCCTATCTTTCCGCGCGCTTCTAGCAGCCTGTCTTCTCCTGCCGCCCTGTAGATCGCGGCATCAGTCCCGGCCATGTATACCGGCTCGGGATTGGCAGTATTGACTATGGCGTCTGCCTTGATCTTTGTTATGTCATTACGGACTATCTTAAAAGGCATATGTATCGATCAGTATGAATTCATCTCTTTGAATATGGCATTAATCTCACCCAGAACTCTATGCATCTCATGCCTGTTATCGTCCTGCGCGGTATCGATAGAATCCAGTTCGGTCATTAGGGGGTCCTTACGTTCCTTCTTGTTAGCATGCATCCTGATCACTGCCGAGAGCAGATAAATGAACGCTGCGACCATTGCCACTGCCAGAACAGGTACGACCCACACCGGAGTCTCATAATCCGAGCCGAAGATCAGAGTCAAGCCGGCCAGGATCACGATAATCACGCCTGCACCGATGGCCTTAGCTTTCAGTCCCTCATCAGACTCATAGTAAAAGAATGATCCGCCGCTGCTGTCATCAAGCTCACGCTCGGCTTTATCCTCATCTGCTTCAAGGTTCTTACCGGTCTTTTTGAGTTCGAGATACTCTTTGTACAGTGACAAGACTTTGTCTGTATCTTCGAAGAACTTAACCGCCTCAGGACTGTTGGTGTTCCTGTACTTATCAAGATTAAAGCATCCGGGAACAAACTTCCCTTCCTTGATCTTAAAGGTAATGTCGTACAGTTTGTTAACCCTGTTGCCCGCCAGGAGCAGACCCTTCAGAGCCTTAACGTTCGAAGGCTCCTTGTCCAGCATGTACGAATACATGTCCTTTGCCGTTGAATACTCGCCGTCTGCCAGCGCCTTGCCGGCAGCCTTCAGCAGGTTCTCTTCGCCGAAATAATCATAGTCATAGGTATTGCCGCATGATCTGCAGACCATGAGCTTACGGTCTTCATCGGTATCCATCTGCCCGCCGCAGCTTGGACAAACATATGAGAATAACTTGCTAATAGCTCTATCCCCCCGGGCTCTATCCGTCACTCTTCGGATTCTGTCTGATCAGGCTCTTTGCTCCCTGTCTCAAATAACGGAACGAACTTGACTTCCTCGCCGCAATAGAGGCAGGATCCCACAAGAGGAGTATTGCCGTTATCCACGATAGTCCTTCCGCATTTGGGGCAGGGCATCGACAATCTCGTGGCAGGCATGAATGTCTCCGGTCTTGTCATGATCTCCTCGATCCTGGCATTTACCGCTTCGATCCCGACGCCTCTCTCAGCCAGGATCTCCATCATTGCCTGAAGTCTGATCTTCAGAGATAAGATCTCGGCCCTGATGTCATTGATGTCTCTTTTGACTTCTGTAACCTTGCCTGCCTGGCGGGCTTCAGCATTGATGCGCTCTACTCCGTTTCCGGTATCTGTGTAACTTTTGGCCCTTGTCATATATCAATCCCCTTTTCCTTTGGATGTTAAAGATATTTTACCACCAACCGAGGATTGCTGTTACTTCTCTTTTGCTTTAACAAACGAAACAATGAATATAACGATATAAATAACCGCAAGCACATCGAGAACGATCAGCGCAATAAAACTTGGAGGCTGTGTTCCGCTGACCAGCATTCCGACTGTGGATATAAGCAGAAGCAAGCCGAATATTCCGAGTATCCAAGCTCCGGGCGTCCTAAAAAATGATCCGCCGCCATAAGCATTGTCCCTGACGGCTTGCCAACGTTCCTTATCAAGCGCTCTTAGCAGCAGACCGTTCAGGTAACACAAAACCGCGAACCCTATCGCAAAGAAAAAGCCTATCATCCCGAATACATTGATGATCTCATCATCGCCCAGAAACCACGCAGCGAAACACACGATCGGGACAACGATAAAACCTATCGTCTTGTTCAGAAGCAATTCATAAAACGTCTCGGTCAAAAACTTCATAACTCCGGTCACCTTTCTACTGATACAGTCATCTGTTTTACTTCATCTTCGGACAGATAGACTGTAGTTCCTTCCTTCTTATTCCAGTTCAGATTGTTGCTTATCATCGAACTGAACAGACTTGTTGAGAGTTCCGGCAGCGGTTCTCTCCAACCGCGACGATACTTGAGCAAAAGCCTTTTTGCTTTCTCATAATTGAAAATGGCTATAAATGACCAAAGAACTCCTAACCCAAATGAGCCGACACAAACATATATTATCCAATCTTCAACAACAGAAACACCCGTCCATCTCAGGTATAGGAATATTGCCACTCCTATGGCTACCAAAACTAAACCGATAACAACAGACCAAATGGGCGGATTCTTAGCCTTGGCTTTCTCTTCTTCTTTTGCCTGCCAGTCTTTTTCTCTGCAAGCAGGACACAGACCGGCCTGAAGTGTCTCGACATTACTGTATTTTTTGTATCGAACCGTCTGATAATCATTGCCTATTTTCCTGCCATCACTTCCGGATGATACAGAAGATGCTCGGTAATAGTTTATGGGTATCAGCTTGCTTCCACATTCCGGACATGCTCCGGGACAATCATAGATGAAATCGTATAAGTCCGGATCGAGCTTATTCATGGGATGACCTCTGCGTTTTAATCAATAACCGGCAGTTTCTCAGGATCATTAGGTTCATTCATACAATCGGCTTGGAACCAGGCTGCCTCTTCGCGGTTATCAATGGCCCCTCTGATAAAGAAAATGGCGATGCCGATAACTAGTATCGATACAAAAACGAGTTTCACGGGCAAAGGTATATCAACCTCACCTGCCAGGATGATACACGTAAAAAGAGTTCCAAAGAAACCTATGAGTGCTGCCACGAGGCCTACGAGGAGAGCGATCTCACCGCCGGTAATCTTCTTACCGCCCCTGTCTATCGTCCTTGTCGGATTCCACATCTGGTGCTTACCGCAGTGATCGCATTCGCTGTTCAAATAGATGTGTTCAAGTTTTTTATCGGTAACATGCTTCCCTGCCAAAAGTTTTTTGCGGTAAGCATCAATGGCTTTTTTCTGTTTCCGGCACTCGGCATCAACTTGTTTGTCATGCTGTTTGCCCGCAGCCTTTTTCACATTGCCGAGACTGCGGTCTTGAGCATTGATATTAATAGTGATCTCATAAGACTTATTACAGACCTCTCCGCAATAATTACAAGTGAAATGATAAGGGATAGGTGTCTTATAGCTAGTCTCGTTTACATATTCATACCTTGCCATAATGTCGTCTCCTGAAGAGTTGTTCTTCAACTAAAACGGTTTATAATCTGCTTTACTTCTTAAACGACGACAACGACAGGAAAGTCCTGCCCTGAGGGATCTGATCATGAGAAATGCATGTCACAAAATCGGAAGAATTGGACTGCATGATATTCTCATTACTCTTTGTCGCATGAGCTTCTATCTGTTCCTTAGTAAGACCGGAATACGGATTCTCGCCGATCACGCCACTGTCTCCGATGTTAGTCCATCCGAAGACAAGGACCAGAAGAAACGGTATAGCAGCCAGCAGGAGCGCAGT
>R26__coassemble_808_pt1 | contig 17450 bp, 14 predicted proteins | sample R26__metabat2_low_PE_020 | metagenome-assembled genome bin R26
ACTATGTACGAATACATGACATTTGACGAACAGCTCGAGAAACTCAAGATCCACGGAAGGGTACTTGAGACGCTCGAGTTTGTAAAGATAAGAGAGAAGATAATCTTCAAGGCCAGAACAGCTTACGGAAAAAAGCTCTGTGAGGACATGCTGCCCTGCACGGAGAAGAACTATGTAAGGACGGGCCTTGACTGGACTTCCCAGGCCATGGAGCACATCGGAAGGTTCGGCGTGATACCGCTCGGAGGCATAAGATACATGGACGAGGCGCTCGCCTATGCTTCTTCCGGCGGAACACTGTCCTGCATCCAGCTCCTTGACTGCGCATCTTTCTTCAGAAGCTCAAAGGAACTTAAGAATGCCCTGGCCCGTGCCAGACAGGCAGGCTCTCCGTTCGTAGATGAGACTGAGCCTCTCATCGCGCAGGCCATCGATGCCCTTGAGACTGACGATAAGCTGCAGAGCTCGATCGAAGAAGCCATTCTCGGCGATAACGAGGTCTCAGATAAGGCCAGCAGGGCTCTGGCCGACATAAGGAAAGAGAAAAAGAGCGTCGCATCCGGCATAAGGACTCTGCTCGAACGCGTTATCGCAAATAACGGCGACATGCTGCAGGAAGCGATAATCACCCTGAGAGAGGGAAGATACTGCATCCCCGTCAAAGCCGACTTCAAGGGCAGGGTGGAAGGTCTCGTTCACGGCGCTTCCGCCACGGGACAGACTCTGTTCCTCGAGCCCATGAGTGTCGTGGATGCGAACAACAGGATATCCGAGCTTCAGGCCATGGAAGAAGCCGAGATCCAGAGGATACTCGGAGCTTTTACCGCGGAGGTGCTCGCATCGGCGGAGAAGATAAGGAACAACGCGCAGATCGCGGCTGCACTGGACTTTGCTTTCGCGAAAGCGGAATACGGCAGGGAGATGAACTGCACGTGCCCGGTCCTCAACGATGACGGGCAGGTGATACTGCGCAAGGCACGCCATCCGCTCATTGCGCCCGATGTGGTCGTGCCGATCGATATAGAGGTCGGCAGGGATTACAGCACTCTCATCATCACGGGACCCAACACGGGCGGTAAGACGGTATCGCTCAAGACCTGCGGCCTGCTTACCATGATGACGATGGCAGGCATGGCAATACCTGCGGGAGACGGCAGCAGCGTGTGCGTTTTCGACAGGGTGCTGGCAGATATAGGCGATGAGCAGAGCATCGAGCAGAGCCTGTCCACGTTCTCCGCGCACATCTCGAATATAGTCTTTATCCTCAAGAACATCCGCGGCAAGTCCCTTGTGCTGCTCGACGAACTCGGTTCCGGAACGGATCCGGCGGAAGGTGCCGCGCTTGCCATTGCGATAATTGAAGCGCTCAGGAACAAGGGCTGCGTAACGATGGCTACGACACATTATAAGGAGCTCAAGAGCTATGCTACCGGCACGGAAGACGTAATGAACGCTTCCTGCGAATTCGATACCGAGACGCTGGCCCCGACGTACCGCCTGATAATCGGTCGTCCGGGATCGTCCAATGCTTTCGTTATATCGCGTAAGCTCGGTATTCCCGCTGCGATATTGGAAGATGCGAGGTCGCACCTGTCTTCCGACGAGATATCCTACGAAGAACTCCTGACGCGCGCCGAGAACGATTCGCGCAAGGCGGCTGAGATCTTAGAGCAGAACGAGAAGCTCAGGATCGAACTGGACAGCATGAAGAAGGAACTCGAGCAGGAGCAGGCTAAGATCAAGTCCTCCCGCAACAAGATACTCAACGCGGCCAGGCAGGAGCAGATGGAGTATCTTGAAGAGCGCGAGGAAGAAGTCGATGCGATGCTCAAGGAATTCCGCAAGAAGTCAAAGAAAATGGACCGCGAGGAGACTGAGGCCGAGCTTAACAGGATCAGACGCAAGCTGCGTGCCGGCATAAAGGATCTCGAAGACGACGGTGATGACGAAGAGCTCGAGAACCGTGTCGCCCTCAGCGGAGAACCCGTAAAGCAGGTCGTACCGGGCGAGACCTACTATATCCCCGAGTTCGATGTGACCGGAGTAGCCTTGGCAGAACCTTCAAAGAGCGGTTCGGTCAGGATAGCCGCAGGCGCCATGAAGATCAACGTCAAGGTAAGCCAGCTCAGGATGCCTACTCAGGAACAGCGTAATGAATCTGACAGGAAGAAGGGAACGGCGGGAACTTCCGGCCGCAAGCCTTCCAATATGGCCAAGACAAGACTCAAGGCAGTTACGGATATAAGGTCTGAACTCATGCTTATTGGCATGACCACCGCCGAGGCCGAGTCAGCACTGTTAAGATATCTTGATGACTGCCGTATGTCAGGGATCAAGAACGCCAGGATCGTTCACGGCAAAGGTACCGGAGCGCTCAGGAGCTGCGTCAGGGACGTGCTGGACAAAGATGACCACGTCAAGTCCTATCGTGACGGCATTCAGGGTGAAGGCGACAGCGGCGTCACCATCGTTATTTTCAATAACTGACTTGTTGCTGAATATCTAATCGCTATTTTTGTTCGTTTTCCTTATCATTTGGCAATATCCGTCCATAGTAGATATATGTTATATTTTTACTAATTCTTTCAAGGAGGATCTTATATGAGAGGAACAACGATTAGGAAAGCAGGAGCTGCTGCCCTTGCCGGTGCCATGATGTTGTCATGTGCTTCCTGTATGCTTTTCGGACCCGACAAGAAGGAGATAGTAGAGGCAGCTGATACTTTTGCAGGCACACTCCTCAAGCAGGATGCAGGCAAGATCGTCAAGCTGACAAACGAGAAGAAGAACAGCGATGCTGCTGAAGCACTTGAGCTCCTCTTCGATGATTCCTGGTACACAGAAGAGCAGAATAAGTTCATCGATGCAGTTGCTGATACCATCACATACGAAGTCGATGAAGAGTCAGTAGAAGTTGACAAGGAAGAGGCATCTGTTGATGTTACATTCACAATGGTTGACTACGAGAAGGCTCTTAAGGATGATTACTCCGATATCGACGAAGTCCTCGATCTGCTCGAAGACTGCGAAGATACAAAGGAAGTAGAGATCACTTTCGAGTTCGAGAAGGACGACGATGAGTGGCTCCTGTCCAATCTTGATGACAAGGACTTCGGCAAGCTCTTTGATTTTTATACATATGAGCTCACACTCAAGCCCGACCTGCTCTCGATAATCGATTCAACTGAGATCTACGGCGGTTCCTACTATGTCGATCTCTATGTTTATTTCTCTGAAGACGTAAGCGAGTATGACGGCAGCATCACATTCGATGTCTACTATGACGGTCAGCAGATCGCTGCTGACATGGCAGCTTATGTATACAGCTATTACATCTGGTGTGAATACTATGATCCGGATTATAACTATCTTGATTCAGGCGAGTACACCGTTACACTCAAGTGTGACGGCGAGGAGATCACTTCTGCTGAGACCACTGTTGATAATTCATGGGCAGAGACTGAAGCATACACCGGTGATCTGCAGTCTGCCGTAAGCTCAACAGACTGGTGGCTCGATAACGATGACGATACCTATGACGAAGGCGTAACTCAGATCGAGTTCGATGTTTACTTCAATACGACTGTAAGCGGCTATGACTTCACATTCGATGTTTATGACGAAGACGGCAATGCAATAGAAATGTATCTTGAGCCTCAGATCTATTCCACAAGCGTTTACTGCATCTATTCGACCGACGATGCTCTCCCTGCCGGAATCTATAACATTCAGCTCTATGACAGCCCTGATACCAGTGCCAGCATGGTAGCTTCCGGAGTTTGCGAAGTTAAGTGAGTTCTCCGTCATAACTAACAAAATAACTTGACAGAACGCCCTTCATATTTGGAGGGCGTTTGTTTGTCAGTTTCCGAATATGTGTTATAATCAAAACATTCTTACTTTATTAAGGGAGGATTATAAATGAAAGGACAAACACTTAGAAAAGCAGGAGCAGTTGCTCTTGCAGGCGCTATGACACTTTCCTGCGCTTCATGTGCTCTTTTCGGAGCTAACAAGAAAGAGATCGTAGAGGCTGCCGATAATTTTGCAGGCACACTCCTCAAGCAGGATGCAGGCAAGATCGTCAAGCTGACAAACGAGAAGAAGAACAGTGATGCTGCCGCAGCTCTTGAGACTCTCTTCGATGATTCCTGGTACACAGAAGAGCAGAATAAGTTCATCGACGCAGTTGCTGATACCATCACATACGAAGTTGATGAAGAGTCAGTAGAAGTTGACAAGGAAGAAGCATCTGTTGATGTTACATTCACAATGGTCGACTACGAGAAGGCTCTTAAGGATGATTATTCCGATATCGACGAAGTCCTCGATCTGCTCGAAGACTGTGAAGATACAAAGGAAGTAGAAGTTACTTTCGAGTTCGAGAAGGACGACGACGAGTGGCTCCTGTCCAATCTTGATGACAAGGACTTCGGCAAGCTCTTTGATTTTTATACATATGAGCTCTCACTCAAGCCTGATCTCGCTTCCTGCATTTCTGATACATACATCTACGGCGGTTCTTACTATGTAGATTTGGATGTATACTTCAACGAAGACGTCAGCGAGTATGACGGCGAGCTTACATTCGACGTTTACTTCGATGGTACTCTGATTTCTTCCGGCAACGTAGCTACAGTATATTCATATGATGTTTACTGCGAATACTATGATGTAAACTATGACTACCTCGAATCCGGTTCTTACACCATTGACCTTATGTATGGTGATACACTGATCGCTTCCGAGACAACTGATGTTGACAACGATTGGGTAACTGAGACTGCAGCTCCGTTCACAGGTGATTATGCTTCTGAGGTATCCTCAACAGACTGGTGGCTTGACAACGGTGATGACACTTATGATGTAGGCGTAACAGAGATCGAACTCGATTTCTACTTCAACGTTGATGTATACGATGAAGACTTCACATTCGACGTATTCGATGCTGACGGCAACACGATCGAGTCTTACATCGAGCCTCAGATCAATTCTTACAGCGTATACTGCATCTGGGATCCCGGTTATGAGATTCCTGAGGGCGGATACTACATCCAGCTCTTCGATGGTGATACATCTGATGCAGCATTCATCGGTTCCGGTTACTGCGAAGTTAAGTAATCTGTAACTCACAGTTAGATGTTCAAAGCGGCGCCCTTCCTAACGGAGGGGCGCTCTTTTGTTGTTCTGTTCAGACATTGTGCTATAATCAGTCCATTCTTACTTTTAAGGGGAGGATTATTAATGAAAGTTACGACAATCAAAAAAGCAGGAGCAGCAGCACTTGCAGGTGCAATGACACTTTCCTGTGCTTCCTGCGCGCTCTTCGGTCCCAACAAAAAGGAGATCGTAGAGGCAGCTGATACTTTTGCCGGCACACTTCTCAAGCAGGATGCAGGCAAGATCATCAAGCTTACAACTGAGGATGAGGACAGCGAGGCTGCAGAAGCTCTCGGGGTGATCTTCGATGATTCGCTTTACTCCGATGATCAGAAGAAGTTCATCGATGCAGTATCTGACACGATCACATACGAAGTTGATGAAGAGTCAGTAGAAGTTGACAAGGAAGAGGCATCTGCAGATGTTCATTCACGATGGTCGACTACGAGAAGGCACTCGATGGTGATTTTGAAGACATCGATGCAGTTATTGATGCTCTTGAAGACTGCGACGATACCAAGGAAGTAGAAGTTACTTTCGAGTTTGAGAAAGACGATGATGAGTGGCTTGTGTCCAATATTGATGACGATAGTTACGGCGATATCTTTGAGTTCTACATCTATGAGCTGAATCTTACACCTGCTGTGGCAGTTGATTACACAGATATCTGGCCCGGAACATCCGGCATCATCTCAGAAGTATACTTTATTGATGATATCACCGCATATGAATCAAGCCTCACTTATGATGTTTACCTTGACGGAAGCCTTCTTGCTTCTGATCAGCCGGCAGTTGTAGCTGATACTAATGTAATCTGGTGTGATTATGCTACAGAGCTTGAGGCTGGTGAATATCAGATCGTAGTTTATCTGGACGGTGTTGAGCTAACAACAATGTCAACTACAGTTGATGATGCCGGTACGACTCCGACAGTGACCGATGATACTGTATCTACTAATGATTACAGCTATGTCTTCACAGCAGAAGGACAGCTCGGTGATCTTGTCCAGGCTGTAGACTGGTATCTTGATGACGGTTACGGATATTATGACTTCAACGACGGCATCGAGTATGACATCTATTTCAGCGATGCTCTGACATATGACGATGTAGTCGGAATCACCTTCAACATCTATGATGAAGACGGCAATACCCTTGCTGAAGGCGAGACTGTCTACGGAAGCAACATCTCTTACGGTACAAATGAAGACGGATACTACTATGTATATCTGCCTTATCAGACCGAAGACGGTCTTGCATCCGGAACATATTACATCGAAGTGTTCAATCCCGACGGAACAACTCTCATGACAGATTATTGTGTAGTTCTGTAATCGGAGATCACAAGCTTACATGATCAGGGCCCGCTGCAACAATTTGCAGGCGGGCCTTGTATATATGTTATACTCAAAGCAATTTGACAAGGGAGGCGGATTATGGAAAACACCAGATTCAAAAGAGCAGTGGCGGCAGGACTGGCAGGTGCCATGGCTGTGTCATGTGCTTCGTGCATGCTTTTCGGTCCGAATAAGAAGGAGATAGTGGAAGCGGCAGATACGTTTGCAAGCGCGATCCTGAAGAAGAACCCGGATAAGATCCTTAAGCTCACGAATGAGAAGGACCTCGGTGCGTTTCCGGATCTTTTTGAAGAAGACAATTATTCTGAAGACGAACTCAAATTCTTTGATGCCGTAGGGGATACCATCTCTTATGAGATCGATGAGGAGTCCGTTGAAGTCGATAAGGATGAAGCATCAGTTGATGTCGTATTCACGATGGTCGACTATGAGGAAGCCCTTAAGGACGGAGAATATGCAGATATCGACGAGGTATTGGATGCCATCGAAGACTGTGATGATATGGAAGAGTTTACCGTTACCTTCGAGTTCGAGAAGGACGATGACGAGTGGCTCCTCACGAATTTTAAGGACAAGGGGTTCGGCAAGATATTCTTCTACTATACTTATGAGCTGAATCTCACGCCGCCCATCTCAGATCTTCTTGATTATACCGATTGCTGGTCCAGTGATTACGGACTCTTCTCAGATGTATGTTTCCTGGAAGACATTAGTGAATACGAATCCATGCTGTCTTTTGACGTATATTACGAGGGCAGCCTCTATGTTGCCGATCAGATTCCAACAATGACCTCGAGCGGAAATCTTATCTACTGTGATTATACTGATCCGGATTATGCTAATCTTCCGGAAGGAGAATATGAGATCGTCCTTAAGTGCAACGGCGTTGAGATCACTTCGATGACTACTACCGTAGAGGGATATGACGATACTTATGACGATGTTGATCCTGATCCCACAGGAGCTTCCAGTGAAGGCGTTGAATACAATCCCTACTATGTTGCCGAGGGTGAACTTGGCGAATATGTAGTTGCTGTTGACTGGTGGGATGATAACGGGGATTACACTTATTCATATACTTACGGTATCGAGTATGATATCTACTTCACAACGGATCTGACATGGGATCAGGCGAAAGATATAACCTACAGCGTGTATTATGTCGACGGGAATGAACAGGTATTACTTGCCGAGAATGCGCCGGTCATGGGCAACAGGACCAATGCTGACAGCGGGATTCCCAATGAAGACGGATATATCTCTATCTATCTCGGATATCCTACGGATGAAGTATGGACCGGTGATGATTATCTTGAAGCGGGAACCTACTATATCGAGGTCTATAACCCTGACGGAAGTTATCTGATGAGTGACTACTGCTATATAGAAGAGTCCTGAGACCCGTGTCCAAAGCCTGTCCGACTGCGGATGGGCTTTGTGTTTATATGATATAATCAAATGCAATTAACCATTGGAGGGACAGATTATGGGTTCAACAAATATCAGAAGGCTGGTCGCAGTTGCGCTTGCCGGTGCCATGGTGGTATCGTGTGCTTCATGCATGCTTATCGGCGGCCCCAACAAGAAGGAAATCGTGGAAGCCGCAGATACTTTTGCCGGTGCGCTCCTCAAGCAGGATGCAGGCAAGATCGTCAAGCTTACCAATGAGAAGAAGGACAGCGATGCGGCAGAAGCACTTGAGGTCCTCTTTGATGAATCGATGTATTCCGATGAACAGAATGAATTCAACAAGGCTGTAGCAGACACACTCACATATGAGGTGGATGAGGAGTCTGTAGAGGTCGATAAGGAAGAGGCATCGGTCGATGTTGTCTTTACCATGGTCGATTATGAGAAGGCCCTTAAGGACGATTATTCTGATATTGACGAAGTCCTTGATCTTATAGATGACTGTGATGATACCAAGGATGTAACGATCACATTTGAGTTTGAGAAGGATGATGATGAGTGGCTCCTGTCTAACCTGAAGGACAAGGGATTCGGCAAGCTCTTTGATTTCTATGAGTATGAACTCGATATCATGGGGGAGCTGTTCGATATGTTCTCTTATTCAGATACTGTTGCAGGTGACTGGTATGTCGACAGCTGGTTCTATTTCGATGGTGATATATCTGCTTATGAAGGCCTTGTTTACTTTGATGTTTATTACAACGGTTCTGTGATACTATCTGCACAGGCGGCAGATGTGTATGACACGTTCTTCTATTGTACTTATGAGGATCCTGATTATAATGATCTTCCTGCCGGTGACTATTATTTCAGTGTTTACTGCAATGACACCTATGCCACATCTGATACTGTAACTATCGAGGAATCAACTGTTCCCACGAGCACAGGTTCCGGCTCGAGCGGTATCGACTATAACTTTGATGTAGATGGCCTCGGCGAACTTGCTGATTATGTTGTAGCTGTCGACTGGTGGGGTGATGACGGCAATTATTCATATTCCGATACACCTGCCATTGAATACGATGTTTATTTCACATCTGACATTACTTATGATCAGGTCATGGGCATAACATTCAATGTATATGATGAGAATGGCGACGTTCTTGTCGACGGCGAGTCCATAGCTTCCAACAGGACCAATATCGACGACGATGTCAGCGAAGACGGATACTATTTCATCTATGTCGGATATATCCCTGAGGCCGGCAATGTGGAACCCGGTGTTTACTACGTCGAAGTATGCAACCCTGACGGAACCACGCTCCTGTATGACTATTGTTACGTTTACTGATATAAGAGAATAAACTATGCACAAAAAGATACTTGCACTACTTATGGTGTGTTCATTCGCGGTTGGACTCACGGCCTGTATGCCTGAGTCCGGCAGCAAGAACAAGTCCAAAGATGATGACGATGACGAAGAAGAGCAGACTGAAGTAATAGACGAGAGCGAGAGCGAATCCGAGTCTTCGGTAACGACCGAGACTGAGCCCGAAGTCACTACGTCAGTTGCCAGAGAATCTGCCGAGACAACAACAACGGCCGGATTTGCAGGGGACACTTCGATCTATCACGAAGTGCTTCAGGAATACGAAGATAAGATGAGGATATTAGAGAACGTGTCTTACGGTTCCATCGATTCCTGCGGCCTGACCGACATAACGGGTGACGGCTTCCCGGAGCTTATTATTCAGTATTGTTCCGATGAGGATAACGGTATATCGATGGACGGCGTTACAGACTACTATATGGGAGCCGATCTGAAGATATTCACCGTGATCCCGGGAGAGTCTTCTGCGACTGAGATGCTTCACCTGACATCCTCTATCATCAATGCCGGCGGAGGATTCGAGACATATGTTGCAACGCTCTCGAACGGCAATCTGCTGATAGTCTCTGACGGAGGAGATGAAGACTGGACCACAGTCTATATGGAGTATTCCGTTGAAGGCAACACTCTTACCCAGGTCAGCAATATAGTTCACACGAGCACGCTTGTCGAGAGCGGCAATGACTGGAACTATGTTGATGAGTACACGCTTAATGATGTTGCTATGACTGAAGAGGAGTATAATGCCCAGCTCGATCTGTATGAGGAGCTCATCACATCAGTCCTCGCCAAAGGACCTTATACGGGACAGTATCCGACATCTGAACTGGAAGACATAATACCTGACATGCCTGACAACATCCTAAGCTACGACGAGGCCTGGGAAGTTACAGCATAAAACTTTGATTAAGAAGGAATTACTTCTTGGACTTGCCCTTCCGGCCCTGCTTGGGAAGGTGAGCCTTGATCGCTTCGAAAGACTCATCACTTATGACGTGCTCGATCCTGCAGGCATCTTCTGCGGCTGTATTGGGATCGACACCGATATCGGTAAGGAGCTTCGTTATGACGATATGTCTCTCATATATCTTCTCGGCGATCTCAAGACCGGAGTTGGTCAGGGAGATATATCCCTTCTCATCGACCGCGATGTATCTGGAATTACGGAGAAGTCCCATTGCACGCGATACGCTGGGCTTGGAAAACTTCATATAACGTGCGACATCGAGTGATCTGACATTGTCCAGTTCCTGTGACAGGATATAGATAGTCTCAAGATACATCTCGCCTGATTCTTTGAGTTCCATAGGGCTACCTCCTTGTTCTGTGGTTAGTATACTATTTTGTTACTTGCAGTGGTAGTACCGACTGCTTTCGAATTTGCCGTGAAGACTGTCTTGGTGTAAAATGTTTGATAATCAAAGCACAGGAGGGATAAGGGTGCCCAGAGACGAAGAATTGATGTCCGAAGCATTGGTTCGGATTTTCGAGAACGTGGTGCTTACAGAAGAAAAATCCCTCCAGGCAGGGTATTTCTCGGATCTTTCCATAGCTGAGATGCATACGCTGACGGCGATAGGTCCGTATGAGGCGCGTACCATGACCAAGACCGCAGAAGACCTCGGCATCACGACCGGTACTCTTACCGTTGCGATAGACAGGCTGGTCAAGAAGGGATACGTCATAAGGCAGCGCGATACCAAGGACATGCGCGTGGTAAGGATCAGTCTTACCAGGAACGGCAAGCTTGCCTGCAGGATGAATTCCAAATTTCACAGAGTCCTCGCGAAACACATCCTTGAAGGATACGGCCCGGAAGACAGGGAGCATATCCTCAAGCTGGTCAGTGAGGTCGATACTTACATAGAACAGCAGCTCAAGAGATACGACAACACCGAAGATGCCAGGAAGACCGCGATGGAAGTGGCTAATGACAAGAAGAGCAAGGAGAAGGCTTGATGGATGTATCTGACAAGAAAAAGAAGATATATGACGACATTATAAGGATCCTGGCCGAGACGCTCGAGCTGCCTCCGGAGGATGTTCCCGAAGATCTCAGCAGTTACTCGGGCCTGCCTTTTGATTCCCTTCAGCTATATGAGTTCGTTATCGATCTTGAAGAGGAGTATAAGATCAAGATCTCTGACGAGGCACTGGACGGGATCAAGAATATCGGCGATGTGGTCGATCTTGTGTACGGTCTGACAGAGAATAACGGGTAATACTTTATGAAGAAAGCATTTATCGTCAACAGCCGTTCTGACTCGGGAGACCTTGAGAAGTTCAAGGCAGCCGTGGCGGGTTTCTCCGAGCATCACAAGCAGGAATGCGAGTTCTACTATACCGAACACGCGGGACATGCGACGGAGCTTGCAAAGAAGCTGTCTGAAGGATCTGACGGCAATGTCCTGATCGTCGCATGCGGCGGTGACGGTACCGTTCACGAGATAGCAAATGTTCTGGCAGGAACCGGCGTCCCGATGGCAGTAGTGCCCATGGGAACAGGCAATGACTTTGCCAGGAGCATCATGAGCGAACATCACAGGAATTCCTGCGAGTACTGCGTCAGCGAGCTCATCAAGGACGACTACGATATAAAGGCGACCGATCTTATCAAGGTCGAGACATATGATGCAGACGGCAATCTGATCCCCGAGTGCTCTGCGTGGTGCAATAACGTGGCTTCGATCGGTCTCGATACCGAGGTGCAGCTGCGCGCCAAGAACAAGGTGCTTAAGCATCCGAAGTCCGCACTGGTGAGGAAGACTGCCTATGCTACCTCGGCAGTAGGCGCACTGTTCGGCAACAGAGGATTCGACTTCAAGTTCTATGCATCAAGAGGAGACGGCAGACCGTCGGAGTCTGAGCAGTCCAGATATACCCTGATAAGCATCTGCAACGGTTCTTACTACGGCAGCGGCTTCTGTCCGGCACCCGGAGCATCCGTTGATGACGGACTCCTTGATGTCTGCGCAGTAGATGACGTTGGTCTGGGACGTGCGATCTACCTCATATCCAAATATGCAAAGGGAAAGCACGTGGGACTTCTTAACATCGACACATTCCAGGTTACATCGATAACCGTAGAAGCTGCGGGAGATAAGCCCCTTAACGGCAATTATGACGGAGAAGACTTCTCGGGCAGGAAAGTCGTGTTCACATGCGAGCCCGGAGCCCTCAATCTTGCCTTCTATAAGTTTTTGAATAATCACGCTTTTTGTTATAATTATCCTGTTTTATTTTTAATATAGGAAGGCCGGTATCTTGTCGGGCATATTAGACAATTATTCAAAGTACGGCGTAAGCTCAGATACGATCGCGCTTGCGTCTGAAGCGGAAGAAAGCCTTAAGGCTGTCTATGATTCCATCGACGATATAGTTACTTACAATGAACTCAAGGTCCTTGAGGCGTTCAGGGCTGAGCAGTTCTCTGACACTCACATGGGTCAGACGACCGGTTACGGTTATGACGATATCGGAAGAGAGAGGATCGAACGCATATTTGCCCGTGCCATGGGAGCGCAGAAGGCTTACGTCAGGGTTCAGATAAGTTCCGGTACGCAGTCAGTCTCTGCAATGCTCTGGGCATGCCTTAGACCCGGCGACGAGATGCTCTCCGTTACAGGCAGACCTTACGATACGCTTATGTCCACCATTGGCATCGGAAGCGGCAAGAACGACATGGCTCTCACATCTTACGGTGTGGAGTACAAAGAGATAGAACTCCTGCCCACAGGTGATCCTGATATCGAGGGCATCAAGAGCAGGATCACGGACAAGACAAAGCTCGTCTTCGTTCAGAAGTCGAGAGGATATACGGGAAGAAGGGCTCTGCTCTGCAGCGATATAGCGAAGATCGCAGAGGCTGCCAAGAGCGTCAAGCCCGATGTCATCGTTGCGGTAGACAACTGCTACGGTGAGTTCACGGAGAAGACAGAGCCTACAGAAGTCGGTGCAGACATCATCGCGGGATCGCTCATCAAGAATCCCGGCGGCGGTATCTGCAAGACAGGCGGATATATCGCAGGCAGGGAAGACCTGGTCGAGAATGCAGCACGTCATCTCACTACTCCCGGTCTCGGAAGCGAAGTGGGTCCTACATTGGGGTTCAACAGCATGATCGCCAGGGGACTCTTTACAGCACCGCAGTGTGTGGGAGAGTGCCTTAAGGGTGCGATCTTCGCATCGAAAGTTTTCGAGCTGGCAGGATTCGAGACAAGCCCTGCCGCAGAAGAGGCGAGAGGCGATATCGTGCAGACGCTTACTTTCAGGGACAGCGCCAAGATGGAGAAGTTCTGTGCAGCGATACAGTCGTGCGCACCCGTCGATTCTTTTGTTACACCTGAACCCTGGGATATGCCCGGGTACGAAGATAAGGTTATAATGGCTGCAGGCGCGTTTGTTCAGGGAGCCACAACAGAGCTCTCGTGCGACGGTCCGATGAAGCAGCCTTACATCGCATATATGCAGGGCGGACTTGTCAAAGAACAGGTAAAACTCGCGTGCATGCTGGCATTGGAGCATCAGAATGGCTGACGATAAGCAGTGGTATAACAGACAGCCCTCAGATAAAGGGCCTGCTCCTTCGGGAAAGAGACCTTCAGGCAAGCGTCCTGAGGGCAAAGGTCCTGCAGGCAAGAAGCCCGGCAAGAGACCTTCCGGCAAGAAGCCTGCTTCTCCCAAGCCTTCTGCAGTCAAGCCGCCGTATCCCGGCGCACCAATGCCCGCAGGAGACAACTCCGGCAAGCCTTCCGTAAAGCCCGCAGGCAAGAAAGCTCCCGGGAATAAGTCAAAGCCGGTCAACAAGAACGGCAGGCTGGTTCCTCCCGTGAAGCCGGATCCAAAGAAACTCAAAGAACAGAAGAAGCAGGCAAAGGCGAAGAAACTCGCAGCCGAGAACGAACGTAAGCTCAAGGCGGAGCAGGCTAAGATCGAGAAGAAGAACGCCGTAGCAAAGGGTAAGGGCGCTGCTCATAAGAATGCAAGGAGCCGCGCACTCAGGAACGGTTTCCTCGGAACTGTGACCGTAATTGCAGGACTGCTGGTCCTGACTTTTGTCATCCATCATCTCTATGACTATATCGCAGAGAAACCGGTATTCTCGTTTGTTACTACCGGCAGCGTTGAGCACACCATCGGTGCCAAAGCCCTCATAGTCAGGGATGAGACCATCATAGTATCTGACACGGGCGGTGAGCTCGTTACTTCCATCACGGAAGGTTCGCGCGTAGCCAAGGCACAGGAGCTCGGTATCGTCGTTCCTGCAGATATGGAGAGCGTAGTATCCAACCTCCGTAACGTACAGCAGCAGATCTCTGACGTACAGCAGGAGATCATTGCTGAGGGCGGCATCAGCGAAGCAGAGACTATATACACGAATTACAACAAGAACCTGTCTTCGATCATCGATTCCATCCGCTACGATTCCATGACGGGCAATCTCAGCAGTCTTGCCTCATATTCCGCATCCGTCAACGTTATCCTTGACGAGCGTGAGGACGAGCTGTCGAACATAGACTTCGATGACGAGAGGATCTCGGTCCTCGCCAGCGACATGAAAGTATATGAGAATCAGCTGGAGGCAGGTGCGAGCAAGATATATGCTGACCTTCCCGGCATCGCTTCATTCAGACTGGACGGTCTTGAAGAAGTACTCGCATACGATACTTTCCTGTCGATGAACATCAACGACGTCAAAGGCTATATCAATTCCGCACCCGGTGCCATCACTTCGGACCTGAGCATAGAGGCAGGAGAACCCGTCGTAAGACTGGCTCAGAACGAGAGCCAGTATATCGCCGTGTATCTTACTGCCAACGATGCTGCGATCACGGACTTTGCAGTCGGAACTCTCCATGACATCAATGTCCGTTCGGAGGGTCTTGCCATCGATAACTGTGAAGTCGTCCGCTGTGAGAGCGATGAAGGCGGCATGCTCATCGTATTCAAGACAACGAGATGCGTAGAGGACCTTCTTGACAAGAGGACCGTTGACATCGAGATCGTCATAAGCGAGACAAGCGGCATGAGAGTATCCACATCAAGTCTTGTCGATGCAGTATATGCTCCTGAGAACACACCTGCTTTCTGCATGTTCTTTGCGCCTGACAGCGGAGTAACGGCAGAGACATTTACAGAAGGAGCCATCTTCAACATAAGTGTCATTCCCGAGACGAAGACTGACGAGAACGGTGAGGTAATAGAACAGGAGAACACCACCATATCCGCATGTACCGTACTGCACGCAGAGGGCACGGCGAAAGGCGGAACCATCGTCGCATTCTCCACCATGAACGAGTACAAGAATCTTATGAAACTCTCCAAGCTGTACACGGAAGGCTATACCCTCACGCTGGTAGACACCTCCACGGGACTCGGAAGCTCGGTTACTTCCGTTGTCTGCAGCGAGTACAACGGCATGGCTTCCATCTATGTCAATACGCAGGGCTTCGTTGAGGAGTACAGAGTAATCGTTACCGACCATGACCGCGAGTTCGCGATAATCATACCTGTCGGCACATCGAAGATCCCCAACAGCAATACCGTTATCATCACAAATCCCGAGACAGTCAAGCCGGGAGATAAGGTAGGCTGATATGGAATACGATTACGATGAAGAGATATATGACAGCATAAAGATGCGTCTGGCAGCAGTAAGAGACGCTGTTGCAGACTGCTGCAGGGAAGCCGGAAGAGATGTATCCGACGTTACCCTCATCGGAGTATCCAAAGTGTTCCCCGTCGGTTATGCGGAAGCTGCATGCATTGCAGGTCTAAAGGATCTCGGAGAGAACAGGGTACAGGAGATGGTCCCCAAGATAGAGCGTTTCAGCTCCATCGGACTTGACTGCAACTGGCATCTCATAGGTACGCTGCAGAAGAATAAGGTCAAATATATTATAGGTAAGACATCTCTTATCCATTCAGTAAACACGATTGAACTCGCAGAAGAGATCTCAAAGCGCTCTGAGAGTAACAATGTTACCACCAGGATATTGCTGCAGGCCAATGTGTCAGGTGAAGAGACCAAGCACGGGTTTGCTACGCATGAATTAAGACAGGCAATAGATCATATCGCGCGTATGCCTAATATTACGATGTGCGGTCTTATGACAATGGCTCCGATCCAGACTTATGAGGGCGAGGCAAGGGAAGTGTTTGCAAGAACGAGGAACATCTATGAGGAGCTCGCTTCATATGTCGGCACTCCTGATTGGAATGTACTTTCGATGGGTATGAGTCAGGATTACAGGAGCGCTATCCTTGAAGGTGCGACACATATTAGAGTGGGTACGGCCATCTTCGGTAACCGTGCAGAATACACCGGTGTGTAACATTGATACGGCTCAATATGTCGATTTTCGTTACATTTTGTAATATAACCCCCGTTTAAGTTACTGTCTTATGTCACTTTGCCCAAAAGTATTGAGTGGCATGAATAAGTTCGTTAATATCCATTTATGTTTTACAGATGTCCTTGGTCGGGCAAAATTTAAGGAGGAAACACAAATGGGCAGTTTTAACGTTAAGAATTTTTTCGGCAGCATGTTCGCTCCTGTAGAGGATGAGTATTATGATGATCAGCCGTACGAGGAAACATATGAAGAGAGCGAAGAGCCTTTCGTAGAAGAGCAGTATCAGCCTGAGGCACGTACATTCGTACAGGAGCCCGCTCCGGCAGTTACTACTCCCGTAGTTCAGCACAATGCTACAGTCATCATGCTCACACCTTATGACATCAGAACAAGCCAGATCGTTCTCGATCACATCCGTGAAGGTCATATCGTTATCTGCAACCTTACAAATACAGATAAGAACCAGCGTGTAGTTGACTACATCAGCGGCGGCGTTTATTCTCTCGGCGGCAGAGTAGAGCCTACTCCCGTTAAGACAACATTCGTTTGCACACCTAAGTCTGTTGATCTCGTAGTTGAGAGCGCAGAAGAGGCAGTTGCAGGAACAAAGGTTTCCGCACTCTAATAATCAATAAAGAGTAAACAATGGCACCCGCCTATGTGGCGGGTGCTTTTTTCTGCTAAAATATATTGTATCAAATATGATTTTCCAGGAGGCATTATAATGACCGGCGAAGAACGTGAATTCATGTTTGACCAGCATGACACAATGTATGA
>R26__coassemble_833_pt1 | contig 17063 bp, 7 predicted proteins | sample R26__metabat2_low_PE_020 | metagenome-assembled genome bin R26
TGTATTCATCCTCTGGCTCGGCTGGTACGGATTCAACGGTGCTGCCTGCACAGATGTGGCTCAGCTCGGATCGGTATTCGTAACAACAACAATCGCCCCCGCTGTCGCTACAGTCGTATGCATGATCTTCACATGGGTCAGATACGGTAAGCCCGATGTATCGATGTGCCTCAATGCTTCACTTGCAGGTCTTGTTGCCATCACGGCTCCCTGTGACGTAACAGACGCACTCGGTGCAACCATCATCGGTGCAGTCTCCGGCGTCCTCGTAGTATTCGGCGTATGGTTCCTTGATAACGTATTAAGAGTCGATGACCCTGTTGGTGCTGTTGCAGTACACATGTTCAACGGTATCTGGGGAACGATCGCAGTAGGTCTCTTTGCTACAAACACAGCTCCTGCTTATGCTATCGCAGACGCTGCAGGCAATGAGATGACAGGTCTGTTCTACGGCGGCGGTGTAAAGCTCCTCGGCGTACAGACAGTAGGTATGCTCGCTACGGCAGCATGGACAGCAATAACTATTACTATCACATTCTTCATCATCAAGGCCATCTTCGGTCTCAGAGCATCCGAGGAAGAAGAGCTCACAGGTCTTGACGTTACAGAGCACGGTCTCGCAAGCGCTTACTCCGGCTTCTCCCTCATGGATGTATCCGGCGCAATGATGGAAGAGAACGAGAACACAGACCTCGGTACAGCTGAATATTCAGAGGCATCTGAGGCTCAGAAGAACGCAGCAGTCAAGGTTGCAGTTGCACCTGAACTCGATACAGGCATGCACAAGGTAGTCATCATCGCGAAGCTCTCGCGTTACGACAAGCTCAGAAAGGCCATGAACGACCTCGGCGTAACCGGTATGACGGTAACTCAGGTCATGGGCTGCGGCATCCAGAAGGGTGCAGGCGAGAAGTATCGTGGTGTTGAAGTAGACGCGACGCTCCTGCCTAAGATCAAAGTCGAAGTAGTCGTATCCAAGATCCCTGTAGATACGGTTATCGAGAAGGCAAAGGAAGTCCTTTATACAGGACACATCGGTGACGGTAAGATCTTCGTTTACAACGTAGGCAAGGTCGTCAAGATACGCACAGGTGAAGAGAACTACGCTGCACTGCAGGACGTAGAGTAACACTGTTACAAATTTAAGGAGGAATATATATATGGAAATGAGAGCAGTACCTGAAATGTTCGGTGAGAACGTTTTCGACGACAGAAACATGAGAGCGGTATTATCCGAGGATGTCTACCTGTCCCTCAGGAAGACGATCGACGAGGGTGCCAAGCTTGAGATCGGTGTGGCAGACCAAGTAGCTGCAGCCATGCGCGACTGGGCGCTGTCCAAGGGCGCAACACACTTCACACACTGGTTCCAACCTCTTACAGGCGTAACCGCTGAGAAGCACGACTCATTCATCGAGCCCTCACCTGACGGCGGAGTCATAATGGAATTCTCCGGCAAGGAACTCATCCAGGGCGAGCCTGATGCTTCTTCCTTCCCGACAGGCGGCATCAGAGCTACCTTCGAGGCAAGAGGATATACCGCATGGGATCCTACATCTTATGCTTTCATCAAGGATAAGACACTCTGCATCCCTACCGCGTTCTGCTCATACACCGGAGAAGCGCTCGATAAGAAGACACCGCTGCTCAGATCAATGGAGGCACTGAACAAGCAAGCTCTCCGCATCCTGAAGCTCTTCGGCAACGAGGACGCAAAGTATGTCCACACTTCAGTCGGCCCCGAGCAGGAGTACTTCCTCATCACAAAGGAGATGTACGATCAGCGTCCTGACATCAAGTACACGGGAAGGACACTCTTCGGCGCGAAAGCACCCAAGGGTCAGGAGATGGACGACCACTACTTCGGTGTCATCAAGCCCAAGGTACAGGAGTTCATGAACGACCTTAACCAGGAACTCTGGAAGCTCGGCATCCTCGCCAAGACAGAGCACAACGAGGTCGCACCTGCTCAGCACGAGCTCGCACCTATCTATTCTTCAACAAATATCGCTACCGATCAGAACCAGCTCATGATGGAGATCATGCAAAAGGTAGCAGCAAGACACGGTCTTGTATGCCTCCTGCACGAGAAGCCGTTCGCAGGCGTTAACGGTTCAGGTAAGCACAACAACTGGTCGATGTCGACAGACACAGGCATCAACCTCCTCTCGCCCGGTGCAACACCTTACGAGAATGCTCAGTTCCTGCTCTTCCTCTGCGCTGTCATCAAGGCAGTTGACGATTACCAGGATCTCTTGAGGCTCGCAGTCGCTACCGCAGGCAACGACCACAGACTCGGCGCGAATGAGGCACCTCCGGCAATCATCTCGATCTTCCTCGGTGATGAGCTGTCAGCTATCCTCGATGCCATCGAGAACGACACACCTTATGAAGGTGCAGAGAAGAAGATCATGAAGCTCGGCGTAGACGTACTGCCCAGATTCGCCCGTGATACTACAGACCGTAACAGGACTTCTCCGTTCGCATTCACAGGCAACAAGTTCGAGTTCAGAAGCCTTGGTTCTTCCAACAGCATCGCCTGTGCGAACATGATGCTCAACTCCGCTGTAGCCGAGTCACTGAAGATCTACGCAGACAGGCTCGAGGGCGCAGAAGATTTCGAGACCGCACTGCACGATATGATCAAGAAAACCATCAAGGACCACAAGAGGATCCTCTTCAACGGCAACGGTTACGATGAGTCCTGGGTCAAGGAGGCAACAGAGGTCAGAGGCCTGTCCAACTATCCGACAACACCTGACTGCATGCCTCACCTGCTCGACGAGAAGAACGTAACGATGCTCACTTCTCACAAGGTCTTCACTGAAGCTGAGCTCAAGTCAAGAGTAGACATCATGCTCGACAACTACAGCAAGCAGGTCTTGATCGAAGCGAACACAATGCTCGAGATGAGCCGCAAGCTGATCCTTCCCGCGATCGAGTGCTACGAGACAAAACTCTCAGGTGCAGTAGCAGCCAAGAAGGCAGTATCTCCTTCCGCAGCATGTGTCTACGAGAACGACGTCATCGGCAAGCTCTCAGACCTCGCTGACAAGGTATACACCGGAGCGAACGAACTCGAGAAGGTAATAGGCGAAGCAGGCGCAGCATCAGACATCATCGCAGAGAGCGTATCCATCAAGGATAACGTGATCCCTGTAATGAACGATATCCGCGCAGCTTCAGACGAAGCAGAGAGCTTTGTTTCCAAGGAGTGCTGGCCGCTTCCTTCTTACGGTGACCTGCTCTTCAGCGTTAAGTAACTGACCCTCATATTCCACCCAAAGCGTAATTCCCGGGGCCTTAATTGGCCTCGGGGATTACTGGGGTTATATAGACAAATATCAATATTAAATACAGAAAGAGATGATGACGTATGACTAAGTATATTTTTGTAACCGGCGGTGTTGTATCAGGATTGGGAAAGGGTATTACTGCAGCAAGTCTCGGAAGGCTTCTCAAGGCGCGCGGACTTAAGGTCGCGGCGCAGAAGCTCGACCCCTATATCAATGTCGATCCGGGAACGATGAGTCCCTATCAGCACGGCGAAGTCTACGTCACTGAGGACGGTGCGGAGACGGATCTCGACCTGGGCCACTACGAGAGATTCATCGACGAGGATCTCAACAAGTATTCGAACCTCACATCGGGCCGCGTTTACTGGAACGTACTTAACCGTGAGAGAAGGGGAGAGTATTTGGGTTCCACCGTTCAGGTCATCCCTCATATCACGAACGAGATCAAGGAGTTCGTATACCGCGTAGGCAAGCAGACAAACGCTGACGTCGTCATCACGGAGATCGGAGGCACAGTAGGTGATATCGAATCACAGCCCTTCATCGAGGCCGTAAGACAGATATCGCTCGAAGTAGGAAGAGAGAACAGCCTCTTCATTCATGTAACTCTCGTTCCTTTCCTGCGTGGGTCTGACGAACATAAGTCAAAGCCTACGCAGCACTCGGTCAAGGAACTGCAGGGAATGGGAGTTAACCCCGGCGTGCTCATCCTCAGATGCGACGAGCCGCTCGAGGACGAGATCATGAAGAAGATCGCACATTTCTGCAACGTCAAGGAAGACTGCGTTATCGAGAACATTACTCTTCCTGTATTGTATGAGGCACCCCTGATGCTCGAGGAAGCAAACTTCTCCGAGATCGTCTGCAGAGAGCTTGGCATCGATGCAGGAGCACCTGACCTTACACACTGGAAAGAGATGGTCGACAAGATCCATCACATAGACCAGGTCGTCAAGATCGGCCTCGTCGGCAAATACGTACATCTTCACGATGCTTATCTGTCTGTCGCAGAAGCTCTGCGAAGTGCAGGCTATGCCAACGATGCCAAGGTGGAGATAGAGTGGATCGACTCGGAACTCATTAACGAGCAGACTGCAGACAGTATGCTCTCCGGTCTTGACGGCATCATCGTACCGGGAGGATTCGGCGACCGTGGGATCAACGGCATGATACTCGCAGCCAAGTATGCACGCGAGAACAACGTTCCGTACTTCGGTATCTGCCTCGGCATGCAGATCGCAGTCATCGAGTATGCGCGCAATGTGCTCGGGATCACTGATGCGAATTCAGGCGAGTTCGACGAGCAGTGCACCAACAAGGTCATCGACTTCATGCCCGGTCAGAGCGATACGATCGACAAGGGCGGCACGCTGAGACTCGGCGCATATCCCTGCAAGATCGCAGACGGAAGCCTGCTCTATGAATGCTATGGTCAGGATGAGATCTACGAGCGCCACAGACACAGATATGAGGTCAATAACGATTACCGTGAGAAGTTTGTAGAGAGCGGTGCTGTCTTTGCAGGAACAGCTCCCGACGACTCATTGGTTGAAGAGATGGAGATCCCCGGTCACAGGTTCTACTTAGGTGTTCAGTATCACCCCGAGTTCAAGTCCAGACCTGACCGCGCGCATCCCATATTCAGGAAGTTCATTGCTGCAGCTAAGGGATAAGATCAAGAAAGCTAGCTGATCCTATAATAAAGCCGGTTCCTGAGAACCGGCTTTGTTTGTTTTTGTGCTTACCACTGTCTGAGCGGTGTACCGACGTTGTCTCTGAAAGACCCGATACAGATCTTGATCAGATCTACGAGCCAGCCGATACCGAACAGACCTGCAGTGCAGAGCCAGAGGATTCCCGTGCCGATCTTGCCGACATAGAATCTGTGTATGCCGAATTCTCCAAAGAAGATGCAGAGAAGAAGTGCGACAAGTCTGCTCTTGTTGGATGTTGTAGTAACGTACTGTGTCATTATTCTCACCTCCCTTATCCATCTCGGATTATAGAATAGTGCCCCTTCAAAATCAAATGACCGGCTATAAGAAGAACCGGCCCATAAGAGCCGGTCCCTCATCATCAATCGTGATCCCCTGATAACTCAGAAGCCTTCAATAAAAGCTTTGTCAGTCGCTGCAGTGATGCCGTTATATGTAGCACCGGGAGCTGCACCGCCCTTGGGTACGAGTACTATCTGAATTCCTTCGAGTCTTGCGGATCTTCCTGCGGTACCTGCATACTCGCCGTTCTTTGCCCAGCCCATCCAGCCGATGTCCTGTGCATGAACGCGATAGTAGATATCGTAGTATTCTGCGACTTCACCGTAGAGCTCGATGGATATGCCTTCAAGTCTCTTCGCCTGGCCCTGTGTACCGCTCATCTCGCCGTTCTGGGCCCATGAGCTCTCCCAGCCGATATCCTGTACGTGTGTCTTGTACTTGATGCCGCCTGAGTACTGGACGCCGGTGAGGAAGATCTCGATGGCTTCGAGTCTCTTGGACTGTCCGGAAGTTCCGCTCATCGCACCGCCGGATGCATACGAGCCTTCCCATCCGAAGTCCTCGATATGTACTCTGTACTTAACGGACATCGAATCGCCGGAGCCCTTCGGGACTATCCTTACCTTGATCTGCTCGATCCTCTTGGATTCGCCTGTCGTGCCTGCGAGTGCGCCGTCAGCTACCCAGCCCTGCATGTCTCCGTAATCCTGGATGTGTACGCAGTACTCGACCGAGTAGTATTCAGCAAGCTCGCCTGTGAGGCGGATCTCGATGGCCTCGATCCTCTTGGATTCGCCCTCTGTACCTGCAGGATTACCGGCTTCTGTCCAAGGAAGCCAGCCCTTGTCCTGAACGTGTACTCTGTACTCCATCGTGCCTGACAGGCCTGTTGTGTTCTCGAAGTCGATGGTTATCTCTTCGAGTCTCTTGCCCTGACCGGTTGTGCCGATGGTCATGATGCCTGTCTCGGGGTCAACTGATACCGGAACATCGCCGACGTCCTGCACGTGCGCCGTGCCTGAGGGTATGAGTTCCGCGGAAGGAACGATCTCGGGTTCGGGTGTAGGAGTAGGTGTAGTTGTATTAGTCGGTGCCGGTGTGGAAGGTGCAGGTGTTGTTACTGCAGTCCACTTTGCATAGAGCGTGATGTTTGCAGTTACCGCTGTGTCGAAGCTGTATGCTTTCGTGCAAGCGGAATCTGTATACCATCCGCCGAATGTGTATCCGGATGCCGTAGGATCAGTAGGCTTTGTTGCCTTGCTGCCGCTTGTGACTGTCTGTGCAGCAGGAGCAGTGCCGTAACCATTTGCATTGAATGTTACCGTATACTTCTCTGCCACAACTGCGATCGCGTAATTGGAGAAGGAATCTGTCTGGAATGTGATCTCCTTTGTTGCAGGGTTGTAGTCTGCATCGATCACTTCAAGATTTCCGTTGTGGTTGTGGAGAACCTTGACGGTGCCGTCACCGATGTCATCTGTCAGTGTGAGCGTGACAGTGGCCGGCTTTGCCAGATCGTTGAGACCTGAAGTCCAGACGTTCTTGCCGTCACCATCGTACTTAACTTCATCTGCGCTTACACCCTGATATACGACCTTATCCAGGCTGATATCGAGGTAGGAAGAAATCTCCAGAGCTTCATCTGCGGCAAGGTTCTCGAAATTCGTCTTCTCTGCACCTGCCACATTTGCATCGCCGACGTAAAGCACTGCTGTACAATTGTCCACTGTACCGTCACCGAGTGCTATGGAACCGCCATCGACTGCTGTTGCGGAAGCCTCAACAACGTCAGGCACCTTCGCGAAAGCTGCCTGCAGGTGGAAGTTACCGGGACCAACGTAGAACGAGTATGTGTACATTTGGCCCTGATCTACAGTGAAATTACCATTTCCGTTGAGGCCGAGGCTGACGAGCTGTGTTCCGTAATCCGGAATGAACTTCATCGTTACATACGAGCCTGCCGGGAGTGTTGCCTGACCGCCGACTATTTTGTTGTCCTTTTCGATATCAGCCCAGGAGATTGCAGAACCTTGAGTTATGTTGTCTTTGGTGTAAACCTTGCCGTCGTATACGACCTGTACGATCTCGAGGTATGCATTTTCTACATATTCATCGTCTTGGCAATCCATTTTGGACCTGTCGTAGCACCACAGGAAGTTGCCGACTGCGAGTGTAGTCTTGGTGGGATCCTCATCGAATACCCCTTTGTATGCCTTAGTCTCGATAACATAGCTGTCAGCGATCTCAACCCAGATAACTGCGTTTGTGTACTGGTTGCCGAATGCAGCGATGAGTTCATCGTATCCGGCAGGCAGATCAGTGCTATAGTCCACGCCGTTGACCTTTACTTCGCTCATGTAATAAGTGAATGGAACAGAGAACTGCATACAGACATATTCTTTTCCGTCCACGACCTTAACGTACTCCTTGGAGTTCTCATCTGCAGTTAAGGACAGCGGAGTCTGATACTCAACCAGCTTATTGTTCAAGTCGCCGCCGGGCACTCCAGTTCCGCCAATTTCTACTGCACACTGTTCACCTTCATATGTTTTGTAGGTTACAGTTGACTGAAGGTACTTCGTGCTGTCGAATGAGACTCTCAGACCTACAGGTTCACCGCCCTGAGGGTTGATAGCCAGTGTATAAGAGTATGTGCCGTTGTTATTGGTCAATGTAAGCTCACGTGTCCATTCGCCTATAACAGTCTGATCATCTCCGTACTCCGGACCATACTCCACCAGTTTAGGTATATAGCCTGTTTTAGGAGTGATCGTCAGTTCGAGCGAAGATACATCCTGCTTGATCGTAAAAGTTGATGTTTCCTCATCGCAACTTTCAATTGCATCTTTAGATATCTTTACGCTACCTAACTGAACACCGGCAACAGCGTCGATATAGCTGACACGGTAGTAATCACCGCTGGAATCGACTGCGCCGTTGAACTTGACCTTGGCAAGCTGATCCTCTTCAAGCTTCTTGAACTCGAATGTCAATATATTCTCGTTGCCTTCCACAGGATCGGACCTGAGATCTGATGCTTTCAGCGTGTATGTATCGGCAGTAGGGAAATACAGTTCCTGTCCGTTGTTCAGCTTAACGAAGCAGACGTATCCGTCAGCCGGAGTGATGGTGAAAGTGATATCAGAAGTAATCTCAGAATAGTCCTGGGGGTTGCCCGAGAACGGATCTGATTCGTTAGTGATAGTTACGGTTCCCTTATTGATTTCATTCTCAGAGAATGTAAGTGTTTTGGTCGAGGAATCATAACCAATGGTTTCACCGGCGTTGACCTTAACGATTTTCAGTTCCGGAGTCAAATCAAACCTGGGTTCAACTGATACTTTGTTGTTCTTGTCAATACCGGTAAGGCTCAATACACAGTTGTTGATTCTCTCGTCGTCGGGAGCAACTTCTTTTCTGTCAAGATGCATACCGCTGAAAATGTAATCTTCATCCGGAATGAACTTAACATCAGCCTTGTTTCCTTCGAGAGTAAACTCGTAGGAGATGACTACGCTGGAACCGCCGGGAGTAACAGGAGTTACATCAACGAGAGAAGCAAAGTTTGTTATCTCGACCTTACCATGATCATATGTCAGTGTGATCTTTGTGCCTGAATCATCTACTTCATATGTGGTGTCTTCTTTAAGTTTTCCTCCTACTTCGAGGACAAATGTGGGTCCCATGAATGTAATATCTACATTTGTATTAGGAGAAGGAGCGAACGTATAAGTATCTTGGTATTCCTGCTCGTCATTGTTGATCTTGCAAGTGCTGTCATAATTTGGATCAGCTGCAATTGTAAACGATGCTTCGAGGTTAAACTCAATGGTTACAGTTTTTGTTTCACTGTCCCATACAGGATTGAAGATATCGCCGTCTTTCATGGTGCCGTCGCCCTGTGTGAATGTAACAGAGCCATGCTCATAGTTGATAACGACAATGCCGTCATCTGTATCGGTGTCTGTCATTCCTGTAGCACCGGTAAAAGTAACCTTGTTGCCACCCTGTGGATCAGGCGGGTTGCCGCCTTCTTCTCTGAACGGGTGATCGATGTGGTTGTTCTCAGTGGACATGGTGTATGTGCAACTGAGATCATCGTCGAGCTTAAAGTTCTCGATTGCCCAAGGATCTACTTCATATCCGTCTTCAGGTGTGAATGTAAGTTTTACCTGTGCCGTAGTCTCGATCCTGAACTCATCGATATAATCATTATCTTGCTCATCGAAGCGGTGCTCCAGATGACCGTACCATGCGGAGTCCGTATCCAAGAGTTCTACTGTGACAGTACCGTTCTCGAATACCACATCGTATGAAGCAGCGGTGAGATCGCCTTCCCAGTTGTCGCCGGTACCGGGAGCGGGTGTGATGCTCGCGTATCCGCTAAAGCTCAGGCACGGTTTCTCGAAATTAACATCTGCAGTTACAGGGGTGCCCTTCGTGCTACAGGTGACCGTGAACGGATCATCAGCAGACAACTTGTCTCTGCTGCCTTCTTCGGTAGCATTGTAGATATATGCCGTAGTTCCGTCGGTAGTTGCCGTGAGGTCGAACTTATCCGATGCGGACCAGAGCACCGTCAAAGCAGGATCAGTCTCTGTTCCGGGAATATTCTCGACAATGATCGGATTTGTGCTATCGACTATAAGTTTGTTATTACCGATGGAGTCGAGAGTGACAGTCTTGCCGTCAGCAGATACGGAATAACCGCTATTCTCGTCCATAGGGATCTGAACGGAGAGACCGTAATAATCATTCTTGTCGAATTCGCTGTCGAATTTCAATATGAAATCATGAGGTCCCTCATAAATATCTACCGGACCTGCTGAAACAATAACATTACCGAACTCGTCAGGGTCGCCGACGGTATTCATCAGGTCAACTTTGTCGTCTCCTCCGCCTAATGAAGCGCCAATCAGCTTAAGTTCATCGCTATTAGGTACAGTGATCCTGAATTCAACATTAGGATATACAGGATCTTCACTTCCCTGAGGGTCTTCTATGAAGACATCATCAGTGTCCGGCAACCTGAAGAATAATTCCATAAGGTCATTCTGACAATTATCAATTGTTACTGTGGTGATTTCTTCGTTCGATGATATGTTATTAAAGTATTGGAAATCCTCCGGAAGTCCAGATCTGATATCTGCTGCTTTCCAAGTGGCTCCACCATCAAGACTATATGAAACCCCATAAGTCAGAGTCGCGCCTATGAGGTTTGATCCTTTGTCCACACAAATACTGTATGTGAAAGGATCGAATTCGTTAAGGACCCAATATCCTTGGTTGTTCTCATCAATAAAGTAATTGAGTTCAAACCAATTCCAATCATCACCTATATAATCATCCGGCAATTCTTCGAGACCATCTGCGCCCCAACGGTATATTGTTAAGCCTGTAGGAATATTTGACTTGGTCTCAAGCATGATTCTTGAATCCTTAGCTCCGACAATGCTGCCGGCAGCCAGCGTTCCGGTGGAGATAATATCACCGTTAGCGTCTCTGTTATTCATGATATTCAAGCAGGATTTCTCTCCGAGAGTAAGAGAGCCCGTGATAGTTGTATTTGCACCATATATCTCAAGCTTTTTCCCATCAGGAATCGTAAGAGAACTTAAGTTACGATTCTTCAAGAACTGATAGAAATTGTCATTCGAATCATTGGACTGATTGAATTCAATGTTATTTGGATTAGATACTCTTAAGGTGACTCCGGTTATTCCTACATTGACAGGATAAGGGATCGTCATCGTGCATAAGTCATCGGACAGGTATTTATCCAGAACCGGAACCGCTGTCTTCTCAGCTGTAACAGCTTTGAATCCCGTAATGACTCTGGGGTCGCCTTCAGCCTTTTCAAATACAAAACGCACATTGATATAGTCATCACCGTCTTGATCAGTAGTAATGGCCGAAGCGGGAAAAATATAATTTCCTGTCTCACTGTTGATATCGGCATCTGTCCAAGAAGTATTATCATTAAACTGGACCTTCACGGTGGAATTGTAGTTTGCGTTGTCAATGCTTTCAACCTCGACGGCCACTTCGAAATCGCCTTCGTTCGCAAACACCTTCACCGCTCCCAGCGGCAGGAAGCCTGCGACCATGGCAACTGCCACGAGGAAGGCAGTCAGCTTTTGTAAGCGCTTGCTCGTACTTCGGGAAAAACTCAAGTGTCTCATAATAACCTCCTGGGCAGAAAAAATGTTACGGGGGCGTCAAAACTTATAATCAGATATTAGTTTAGAACCAAAAACCTGTGATTACTGATTTGATACTAAAGTGTTGACATAGTGTTAATGGGGCGGGTAGTTTATGGGTAGGTAGCCCTATATCAAGGCTTTCGGGACTTTTTACGGCATTTGTCATAAACTTAATTCTTTGTGATAATTTAATGGAAATACGGGGGTGCGGAATTGAGGAATACATCGTTCAAACAACTGATCCTTGTTACCGTAATCGTAACGCTGACATTTACGTGCGGAACGGGAATGTACTTCTCCTGCATCTACCGGATGACGGATCATTTCGCGCCCGAGACGGCAGACCTCTTTGCTGAATGCATCTGCTATGTCGCCCAGGCGGTCGGCATGATCCTTACCGCCGTCCTCGTCCGGCTGAAGGTCAGGTTCACAGGCGGCAGATTCTTCTTCCCCGTGATAGCAGTGCTCACAGTCCTGTCCGGGATACCCGCTTTCCTGACGGAGGACGGGGCTCTGGTGGCGGCTGTTTTCGTGATATCGTCGGTGCTCGAAGGCGTCTCGCAGGGACTGTACTTCCTGCTCATCGTGACGGCGGTTCCCAAAGACAAGCGCCTGTGGGCGTTCGGCATATCCTATACCGTATCCCCGATAATCACGGCACTGTTGGCGCTGATAGGAGAAGGCGCGTTCGTTAAGAGCGGCTATGCGCTGATACTATACTTCGTGATGGCCGCGGCAGCCTGCATTCTCTGGCAGTTTGTGGTCCCGGTATATCCCGCACGTGAGGTAAAGCCCGTAAGCACTATCAGGCTCGACAAGGGCGGCATGAACCCCGTGCTTATCGCGACGTTCTTCTTCATAGCAGTAACCTGGGCGGTCCAGAGCGTCGCGTTCTACTTCCCGATAGCGCAGATGGATGAGCTCGAGATGAGCGGAGAACTCCTGAGGATCACGTATTCACTGGGCCTCATCGCCGCGACCTGGATCAACAACAGGGACAAGAGGATCGGCTCGATCTGCTGTCTCGTCACGATGACCGCGCCAATGCTCTATATCCTGCTGCAGACCAAGGTCGGCGTTACGACCATCGTGTTCTTCATATGCTATTTCATGACCGGCTTCCTTGCCGTGTACAGGTTCGGTATCGTGGCCGATCTGTCCGACATGGTATCTGATAAGGGACTGCCGCTGATATACCTGTGTTCCTTCGGAATCATCTTCGGCAGGCTGGGCGAAGCAGCGGGTGCGTATATCGGCATCAGTCTCACTTCCGATCCGCTCGCACTCATGGCTGTGACGTCGGTCCTTCTCGTATTCGGCTCGGGCGTGTTCATGTTCCACTACATCAAGCTATTCTCGCCCGTGCCAAAGTCCGAGCTGACCAGGGACGACGTGCTTGCTTCCATCAAGCTTACTTACGACCTGTCCTCGCGCGAAATGGACGTTCTCAACCTCCTCGTCGACGGCGCCACCAACACCGAGATCGCAGGCAAGCTGTTCATATCCGAGAACACGGTCAAATTCCACGTGAGCAATCTTCTGAAGAAGACAAATGCCAAGAGCCGTAAGGAGCTGTCTTCGAAGTTCCTCGAACAGCTCACAGGCAAATAAGAAGAACCGGCCCTCGCGAGCCGGCTCTCCAATCCCAATCCAATCCCAAATTACTCAAAGCCTTCGGCAGATGATGCATCTGCCCTTGATGTAATTGTTTGCATGCACTGATGATACGGCACATACAAAGACTCGTGATTACGGATTTGATACCAAAGTGTGTAAATACTGTAAAGAAAGAAGCCCTGAAAGTTTCTTTTATGTTTGTTATGTTTTCATTCACAGGTCCGTAACAAAGGGGGTGTATCCTAGACCCAAGGTGAGCAACATGAAAAAGAAGATCGCTGTATTTGCAAACGGATATGGTCTGGACAGTCTCAAGGCACTGCTTAGGGGCTTCCGTTCCGCCGACGTCAACAACGAATATGACATATTCGTGTTCTTCAGCTACGCCTCCTACGACGAGTTCGAGGAATTCAACAGGGGCGAGCTCAACATATATGATCTCCCGGATTTCAAAGACTATGACGCTCTCATCGTGTTGTCCAACAGCCTTAATTCCATAGAGACAGGAATAACGCTCGTCAAGAGGGCGATCGAGGCCGGTGTCCCGGTGTTCAGCGTCGGCATTGAAGTCGAGGGCGCGATCAATATCATATTGGACAACGTGTCCGGCATGAAGGAGCTTGCCAAGCACCTGATCGAAGTGCACGACGTTAAGCGTGCGGCCATCATCGGAGGCTATAAGACGCATCCTGAGAGCATCTGCAGGATCGATACGGTCAGGCAGGTCTTCGAAGAACACGGTCGGCCCATCCCCGATGAGAATATCTATTACGGCGACTGGGGCAACTTCAAGACCCTCGAGATAGCAAAGCACCTGGCTGAAGATCCGGCAGGACTTCCCGATGCGATAATCGCATGCAACGACGTAATGGCGCTTGCATGTTCCACTGAACTTACCAGGCTCGGATATAAGCTTCCTGATGATGTCATTGTCACAGGTTACGATTATGTTCCCAAGGGACAGTCGTTCTATCCGGTGCTGACGACGGTAGATACGGACTTTACGACGATCGGCAAAGTCTGCTGCAACACCATCACGGATCATCTGAACGGCAAGGCGATAGAGATGCAGATCCTCATCAATTCCAAACTGATGGTAGGTGAGAACTGCGGATGCTGCCAGGACGGACGTTTCGATGAGAGGCGCCGTGAACAGGGTAAAGCTACCTACAGTGATGCGCTTGACAGAGAGTCCCTCGACGGAAGCGAACGTGCCCTTACGCAGCTCATATCTTATACAGACGAATACGGCGAACTCACAAAGAAGCTGGTCGATTACTATTCCAATGATCACGACTTTGTCGGCAACAACTTCCACATCATCATCCACAGCAAGTATTTTAATGATGTAATGGCGGATGAGCAGGAGGTCTTTGAAGACGGTCTTGAGGACGGCCCGATGCAGAGCGTCGTCTCGATCGGAAGCGATGATGTGGTAACGACCGGAACGCCTGCCAGCAGGCATGCTCTCGTGCCCGGATATAACAGGGCCGATACTGAGAATCACGTGTATTACCTGTTCCCGCTCCACACGGGACTCTATAACTACGGTTTTGTCGTAATCAATGGTGATGCCAGGATCACGCGTGAGTATCTTGACCTGCACGCATATGTCGAGAAGTTCATGCTGGCATTCAGGATCCAGAGGTCCAATATCCAGCTCAAGTTCTACAACGACAGCCTTAGGAAGATCTCCGAGATCGATACCATGACGGGTCTCTATAACCGTCTCGGTTACGAGAACAAAGCTACGCCGATCTACGATAACTGCAAGAGGTCCGGCACAAGGCTCATGGTAATGTTCATCGACATCAACCGTATGAAGAGGATCAATGATGTTTTCGGACATATCAACGGAGACGCTGCGATAAGGCTTACGGCAAGTGCGATCAAGACCAACCTGCGCGAGGACTGGATCGCGGTAAGGTTCGGCGGAGACGAGTTCCTGATCATCGGCGGCGTCAAGAATAAGGATGCTGCGGAAGCGTTCAGGTCAGATGTCTTAGCTTCTGTCGACAGGTTCAACCACGAGGGCAACTGGCCGTTCCGCCTGTCAGTCAGCTCGGGTTACATCATCAGCGAAGAGGGCGACGACAAGCCGCTGACCGAATACATCAAGGACGCTGATAATCTTATGTATGAGACTAAGAAGAAGATGCATTCAGAGAAATAAATTGCGCATCTCTTCATCCCGGCCGCCGGAATCACCCCTCCGGCGGCTTTTAATTTGCATTGTTGTTACCTCAGAACCTTCGATTCGCGGTCCTGTACTGGCAGGGAGTCATGCCGGTCCTTTTCCTGAACACCGAGGTGAAGTAACTCTGGCTGGGGAAAGCGAGTGCGGCGGAGATCTTCGTGGGCGAGTAGTCGGAGTCGGCGAGCATGTTCTGCGCGGTCGTGATCTTGCAGTCGCTTATGTAATCGCTGATCGTCTGTCCGGTCTCCTGCTTGAACAGGCGCGAAAGGTAACTCTCCGACAGACCGCACACTCCTGCCAGCTTGCTCGCGGTGATCCTTGTATCCAGGTGGTCGTAGATATAGTCGATGCAGCGAGCGATGTGCAGGGAACAGATACTGTCCTTGCGAAGCTTCTGCATCCGCTCGGCGTAGTCCATGCACATACGGACATGCAGGTCGGAAATGTCTTCGATGCGGCGGGCCTTGTCGGCTTTGCCTATGTAGTAGTCGCTGATGTCATATGCAGTCGAGACATCCATGCCGCAGGATATGCAGCTTCTGGCGGCGAGCGCGGCCGTGACGGTGAAGTGGTACTTCATGTTGCGCAGGGGGTCGTCTGAGAGCTTGCCCATGCCTTCCTTCTCGTGCAAGGGCTGCACGAGGAACTTCTTAAGAGACGTCACGTCGCCGGTCTTGATCGCGGAATAGAACTCGAGCTCGGGGTTATACGGGGCACGGCGAAAATCCTCGTTCCTGGTGATGTAATCACGATAGAAATGTCGCTTCTCGTAGGGCATCGCGCGTACCTCCGCTGTTTTGGATTAAGGTCATTATATCATAAAAAATATCAACAAAACGATATTACGCCGCGCCCGTGGGTGTTAGGTTAATAACAGCTGAAAACATAAGGAGGCTGCCGTTTATGAAAACGAAAAAGTTACTTGCGGGCGCTCTGATCCTGGCCATGGCAACAGGTTGTCTGTCCGGCTGCGCCGCACCTAAGACTGAGACTCCCCAGATCGATGGTTACAACCTTCTCTGGAGTGACGAGTTCGACGGAAACAAGCTCGATGAGACCAAGTGGAACAAAGAGCTCCGTGATCCGGGGTGGACTAACAACGAGCTTCAGGAATACACGGATTCCGAGCAGAACATCTACGTCAAGGACGGCTGCCTGAACATCAAGGCCATCAAGACGACTGACGAGAACGGCAACGATTACTATACTTCCGGCAAGGTCCAGGGTCAGAACAAGACCGACTTCATGTACGGCAAGGTAGTCATCTCCGCCAAAGTTCCTGAAGGACAGGGCCTCTGGCCGGCACTTTGGATGATGCCCAAGGACGAGTCGTATTACGGACAGTGGCCGAAGTGCGGCGAGATCGACATCATGGAAGTCCTGGGCAACCAAACGAACATCGCATACGGTACGGTCCACTACGGTGAGCCCCATGCCGAGCAGCAGGGTATATATACTCTGGACAAAGGCACTTTCGCCGATGATTTCCATGAATACAGCATCGAGTGGGAGCCGGGTGAGATGCGCTGGTACATAGACGGTAATCTATATAATACCGTAAACGACTGGTACACAAAGGTAGACGGCGAAGAGATGAAGGAATATCCCGCACCGTTCAACCAGCTGTTCTTCATCCAGATGAACCTCGCAGTCGGCGGAGACTGGCCGGGTAACCCTGATGAGACAACGAACTTCGATAACGCGGTATTCCAGATCGATTATGTACGAGTTTACCAGAAGGCAGAATACGATA
>R26__coassemble_881_pt1 | contig 16476 bp, 12 predicted proteins | sample R26__metabat2_low_PE_020 | metagenome-assembled genome bin R26
GAGCAACAGCCTTCTAAGCTGTGGGCCGGAGGTTCGAGTCCCCCATGGCTCACCAAAGACGCGACGGTAGAGTTTTCTCGTTTTCGTCGCGTTTTTTTATGCACTTATAATGGGACTTTGAAAAAAGAACCTTATGCTATAATTTATCTGTAAATAATAAGAGGAGTAATATATGGCAGTAAAAGCTGAGTACGGCAACGAGAGCATACAGATGCTCAAGGGTGCTGACAGAGTCAGATTGCGTCCGGCCGTTATCTTCGGTTCGGACAACTTAGAAGGTTGTATCCATTCTTTCTTTGAGATCCTTTCCAATTCGATCGACGAAGCCAGGGAAGGGTATGGCAGCCAGATCTTTATCACGCGTTTTGCAGACGGAACCATTGAAGTAGAAGACTACGGCAGAGGCATTCCGCTCGATTACAATACCAAGGAACAGCGCTTCAACTGGGAACTGGTCTATTGTGAGCTCTATGCAGGCGGTAAGTATAACAACAACACATCGGGCGACTACGAGTTCTCGCTTGGTCTTAACGGACTCGGTGCGTGCGCTACGCAGTATGCTTCAGAATTCTTTGATGTTACGGTATTCCGTGACAAGACTAAGTATTCCATGTCCTTTAAGAAGGGCAATCCCGTAACTGAGCTTCAGACTGAACCATACAGATTCAAGAGAACCGGTACGGTGCAGCGCTGGAGACCTGATTCCGAGGTATTTACCGAGACGGTCATCCCGCTTGATACATTCAAGGAGATAATCAAGCGCCAGTCCGTCATTAACAGCGGCATAGAGTTCATCCTCAAGGATGCAGAATCCGGCGAGGAATTCCATTACAGCTATCCTGAAGGTATCAAGGGATATGTAGACGAACTGTCTGACATGAGAGGTCTAACAGATTCCTTCTTCTTCTCGGGAGAGGGCAAGGGCCGCGATAAGGCAGACAGAGACGAATATAAGGTTAAGGCAGAGGTGTCTTTCTGCTTCAATAACAACATCAATGAACTTGAGTATTTCCATAACTCGAGTTTCCTTGAGCACGGCGGATCGCCTGATAAGGCTGTCAGATCTGCTTTTGTATCTGAAGTGGACCGCCAGATCAAGCTCAGGGATAAGTATAAGGCCAATGAATCCAAGATCATCTTCCAGGATGTCGCTGATTCCCTGATCCTTGTTACAAATACATTCTCCACTCAGACTTCTTACGAGAACCAGACGAAGAAGGCTATCAACAACAAGTTCATCCAGGACTTCATGACCCAGCTCATCAAGGATAATCTGGAGATCTGGTTCACGGAGAATAAGGAATCAGGTGATAAGGTGGTTGATCAGATACTGGTCAACAAGCGCTCGAGGGAGAATGCCGAGAAGACCAGAGTCAACATCAAGAAGAAGCTCATGGGCTCTCTTGATATCAACAACAGGATCAAGAAGTTCGTAGACTGCAGATCCAGGGACGTCGGCAAGCGTGAGCTCTATATAGTTGAGGGTGATTCGGCTTTGGGTTCCGTCAAGCTCGGAAGAGATGCAGAGTTCCAGGCCGTAATGCCGGTAAGAGGTAAGATCCTCAACTGCCTCAAGGCTGATTATGCGACCATCTTCAAGAGTGATATCATTACTGACCTTCTCAAGGTATTGGGGTGCGGAGTGGAGATATCCAACAAGCACAATAAGGATCTGTCCGCATTCAACATAGAGAATCTCAGATGGAATAAGATCATAATCTGCACCGATGCGGATGTCGACGGATTCCAGATCAGGACACTAATACTCGCGATGCTCTACAGGCTCACTCCGACCCTGATAGATAAGGGTTATGTCTATATTGCCGAGTCGCCGCTGTTCGAGATAACGTACAGGACAAAGGGCAAGAATGCCGAGGAGAAGACGTATTTCGCGTTCAACGAGAAGGAGAAGACGGAGATCCTGTCCAAGGTAGATCCCAAGCTCTGCACGATACAAAGATCGAAGGGTCTCGGTGAGAACGAGCCGGAGATGATGTGGCAGACAACCATGAATCCCAAGTCCAGAAGACTTATCAAGGTTTGCTCCGAAGATGCTCAGAAGATGTCGGAAGTGTTCGACCTGCTTCTTGGCGATAACCTCGCCGGAAGGAAGCTGCACATCGAGCAGGACGGACACCTGTACCTTGATATGCTCGATATCGGATAAACGGAGATGAACATAAATGGCTAGAAAGAAAAAAGAACCTGAGAATAACAGCAATTCACTGAAGGCTAAGCTTACGGATGCCAAGGCAGCCGATATGGCTCCTGTCCTTCAGCCCATTACAGAGACGCTTGAGACCAACTATATGCCGTACGCGATGAGTGTTATCGTATCGCGTGCGATTCCTGAGATAGACGGCTTCAAGCCCTCGCACAGGAAGCTCCTGTATACGATGTACAAGATGGGCCTTCTTAACGGGAACCGTACGAAGTCCGCGAATGTCGTAGGCCAGACCATGAAGCTCAATCCGCACGGCGATATGGCTATCTACGATACGATGGTCAGAATGACCCGGGGCAACGGTGCGCTCCTGCATCCTTATGTGGATTCCAAGGGTAACTTCGGTAAGCAGTATTCGCGCGACATGCAGTGTGCTGCTCCGAGATATACGGAAGTAAGGCTCGAGAAGATCTGCGAAGAGATATTCAAAGGTATCGATCACGATGCCGTTGATATGGTCGATAACTATGACGGAACTCTTAAGGAACCGTCACTGCTGCCTACGACTTTCCCTGCGGTTCTGGTTAATGCCAACCAGGGTATCGCTGTCGGTATGGCATCTAATATCTGCTCTTTCAACCTGAATGAAGTCTGCGAGGCGACTGAAGCATACCTTAAGGATAAGACCGTCGATCTTCTCGATATCATGCCGGCGCCTGATTTCTCCGGCGGCGGACTGATCCTGTATGACAGGGAACAGATGAGGCAGATCTATGAGACGGGCAAGGGTACCTTCTCCGTAAGGGCAAGATATAATGTCGATGCCAAGCACAATCTTATAGAGATAACAGAGATTCCTTATTCTACGAGTGTCGAGGCTATCATAGACAATATTGCCGACCTCGTTAAGTCCGGCAAGGCAAAGGAGATCTCGGACATAAGAGACGAGACCGACCTTGACGGTCTTAAGATAACGATCGACTGCAAGAGAGGAACTGACCACGAAGCTCTGATGGCAAAGCTCTTCAGGTTCACAAAGCTTCAGGACACATTCTCATGCAACTTCAATATCCTTATCAACGGTAATCCTAAGGTCCTGGGAGTATCCCAGATCCTTGACGAATGGCTCGAATGGAGAAGAGGATGCATCTCCAGGGAACTCAGGTTCAATCTGGACAGGATGAAGAAGAAGCTGCATCTGTTAGACGGTCTCGCACAGATCCTCCTGGACATCGATAAGGCTATCAAGATCATCCGTAACACCGAGCTCGAAGAGGATGTTATCCCTAACCTCATGAACGGTTTTGCTATCGACAAAGAGCAGGCGGAATACGTTGCAGAGATCAAGCTCCGCAATATCAACAAGCAGTACATCATCAACCGTATCTCCGACAGGGATAAGCTGAAGGAAGATATAGCTGATACTGAAGATATCCTTAACAGTCCCAGAAGGATCAATACACTGATAGTTAAGGCTTTGAGAGACGTTGCCACAAAGCACGGCAAGCCCAGGAAGACTGAGCTTATCGTTGCGGAAGAGGCTCCTGTGTTCGAGGCAACTGCTGTCATTCCGGATTATAATCTTCATCTTATGCTTACCCGTCACGGCTATCTTAAGAAGCATACGATGAATTCGCTCCGTAATGCCGGTGAACTCAAGACCAAGGAAGATGACGAGATCTTCATGGGCTTTGAGACCGAGAACAGATCCGATCTTCTCATCTTTACGGATAAGTGCAATCTCTATAAGACTCATGTCTATGATTTCTCCGATACGAAGCCCGGAGATCTCGGGCACTTCTTGAGGAGCGAACTCGGCATGGATCAGGATGAGACACCTTTATTCATGATCGCCACTCAGGATTACAAGGGAATACTCTTTATCGCCTTCGAGAACGGCAAGGCGGCAAGGTTCCCCATCAATACTTATGAGACTAAGCAGAACCGTAAGAAGCTGCTCAAGGCTTACTTTGACGGAAGCAGACCGGTCGGATTCTTATTCCTGAACGATGAAGAGGATCCCGATCTCATAGTTACGAACAGCCTTGATAAGGCAGCTGTCTTCAAGGCATCGCTCATTCCGCTGAAGACCACCAGGACAACGCAGGGCGTCCAGCTTCTCGTATCCAAGAAGGGTTCTGTCCTTAAGAGTCTTGCCAGACTTGAAGAAGTAAACGTAACTGATCCCGAGTATTACAGGATCCGTAAGGTTCCGGCCATCGGCTACTACATAAAGGAACAGTCTTTGGAGGCAAAGCAGATAAGCTTTGACGATCTGAGTTGATTACATTCTCCAAGGAATACAAGGTCAGAGACGAAGGTGAGAAGAAGGCCGGAAAGTACTATCTTGCGGCTGCGATAATATGCGCTGTGGCTGTTGCTGCGGCGTTTATCGTTTTCGCGATAGTGGGAAGGACGAATGCTTACCAGAACATGACCATCCCGAATTTCCAGGCAGCCCTGGACAGCGGCAACTATGAGGAAGCCCTGTCCATCTACAGGAGCGTTCAGGATGAGGTTCTGTCGGCTTCGCCTGAGGATGCGGGCGAGTTTACCACACAGACGCAGATGCTTGCGGAGATGGAAGCGATCGTAGCAGAGAAGACTGATACTCTGTGCAACAGGATCCTGACAGAGAGATACATCCCGTTGCAGTCTGATGTCGAGTTCCTTGATTCCATGGAAGAACTAACTTCTTCTGTCGTATACAAATGGCTTAATGAACTTTGTGTCAGTTTCCTTATCGGCAATACAGAGAAGCCTGATGTAATGTTTGTTTTCGAACAACTCGAGCCCATAGGCAACCTTGCCGCGACTTCCGGGCCGCTTCTTCGTGAGCTCGATAATATCGAGACGGCGACGGGCGAGGTGCAGACAGCAGAAGCTGCTTTTACAAAAGGTGATTATATCGGTGCAGTCAAAGGCTATCAGGGCGTTGCCGAAGGTTATGACGGATTTGTCTATGATTACTCTGTATCGAGGATAGAAGAGATCAAGGCGATCATGTATGAACCCATGATCAACGAGTGCGAGCATATGCTCGAGACCTTTAAGTTCTATTCGGCTGAAGTACTCCTGTCTGATCTTGCCGTGATATTCCCGGATGACGAGAGAATCAAGTCAGATCTTCTGACGGCAACGGCTAATACCACGGAGACGTATGAATACTACGGTCAGATAGAAGTCCTTTGCGTAAGGTCTCTGATAGCCGATCCCGAGACTGCTTTCGCGGAAGGCTATGCAAGCAACGAGAGCGGACTCTATCTTACCTGCGGGGAATTCGAGACGATGCTCGAGCAGCTCTATGAGGGCGGATACTGCCTGGTCAATCCCGAGAATCTTATCGACATGAGTGATTCTACATACCTCCTTGAGCGTAATCTCACGATCCCGGTAGGCAAGAAGCCGCTCATCATCGTTGTGGAGAATCTTACATACAGTGCTACCGCATATGGCTACGGCACCTGCAGGCAGCTCGTTCTTAATGACAGCGGCCAGGTCTGCGGACAGTATGTGACCATCAACGAGAACGGCGACGAGGAGATCGTCATAAGCAGAACTGCCGAATGCATCGGCATCCTCGACCAGTTCGTCGAGGAGAACCCCGACTTCACATACGACGGCGCGAAAGGCATCATCTCCGTCAGCGGATACGAATCGGTCTTCGGTTATGTCGTAAGCGAGGACGAAGTTGACGACATGAATGCGGCACTTGCCACACAGAACATGCCGTCGATCGACCCGACTGCAGATGAGATCCTTGCAAATCAGGAGACTGTCAATAAGATCGCTGATGCACTTAAGGACGAAGGCTGGCAGTTTGCATCCTGCACCTACGGTTATCTGCCTGATGCGAGATCCTGCACGATGGAGGAGATACAGGCCGATACGGAGAAGTGGCTCAATCAGGTAGGCTCGCTCCTCGGCGAGGTCCATATGGTAGTCTATCCTGGCGGAAACTATATCTACGGTACTGACGACGAGGCCGTTTACCTCAAGAATCTGGGATTCAGGATATTCTTCGGCATCGGCTCGAAGCCTTACTATACGTATGGTGACAACTATCTGTATTTTGACAGATCGATAATCAGCGCGAATACTCTGGTAACTTACGATTACTCGAGGATCCTTGATGCTGAAGCCATTTTGGACCCGGCAAGGAACAGTACATAAGGCCCTTATATTAAAATTTCATTTCATTATTCGTCTTTCTATGCTGTAAAATAATCTTTATTGTAAGATATATATGATTTTTCACGGAGGAAGATACTATGGCTAAGATCGATAAGCTTACTGCTCTCACTGAAGAAGAGGATATTATCTGGCAGGACAGGAAGAGGTATATTGGTCTTCCGATCTCCTTTACGATATACAGTTTCAGCAAATCCAAATTCTATCTGAAGACAGGTCTGTTTAACATCAAGCGTGAAGAGATCCTGCTCTACAGAGTTCTTGATATTACGCTCAAGCAGTCCTTCGGACAGAAGATCTTCGGCGTCGGTACCATCGTTCTCAGCACAGCTGATAAGTCTACTCCGACTCTCGAAGTCAAGAGCATCAAGCAGCCTGACAGGATCTCCAAGGCGATCAGCACACTCGTTGAGCAGCGCCGTGATGAGAAGAGAGTTACGGGCAAAGAAATGTTCGGTGCTTCCGGTGCGTTTGGTCACGGTGATGTTGACGGTATCGATCACGACGGTGACGGCCACTTTGATCTTGACGATATTATCGATCATCATTAATGAGGTGAAGACTTGGAAACCCGTATAGACAGACTAGGCAGCGTCAGAGAAGATAAGCTCAAACAGCTCAAGGAATTGATCGCCGAATCGAATAACATCGTATTCCTTGGCGGTGCCGGTGTTTCCACGGAAAGCGGCATTCCCGACTTCAGAAGCGGCGCAGGTATCTACAATACCGAGAGCGGTACCAAGTACCGTCCCATCGATATTATTGCCCATGACTTCTTTATGGAGCATACCGAGATCTTCTATGATTTCTACAAGCGTAAGCTCATATACCCGGATGCCAAGCCGAATAAGGCTCACAAGGCCCTAGTAAGACTTGAGAGACAGGGTAAGCTCAAGGCTATCATCACTCAGAATATCGACAATCTCCATCAGGAAGCTGGCAGCAAGTGCGTTATCGAGCTTCACGGTTCAGTGTTCAGGAATTACTGCATGGAGTGCGGCAAGAAGTTCGATACTGAATATGTCGTGGCACAGGAAGGAGTTCCTCACTGCGATAAGTGCGGTGGCATTGTCCGTCCCGACATTGTCCTTTATGAGGAGAATCTTGAGCATAAGAATGTTGACGATGCCATCAAGGCTGTTAAGAAGTGCGATCTCATGATCATCGCAGGAACTTCGCTTACGGTATATCCGGCAGCTACTTTTGCACAGTTCCTCAAGCACAACAGAATAGTCATCATTAATAAGAGTTCGACATATATGGATCTTAAGGCATTGCTCACTATCCATGATAATGTCGGTGATGTTCTTGATATCTGCGTTCCCAAGCGCAGACCTTCGGTCAAGAAAACTTCTGCAAAGAAGACTACAGCTAAGAAGGCGGCACCTAAGAAGACAACTGCTTCCAAGTCTTCTGCTTCTAAAGCAGCAGCTAAGAAGACGTCAGAGTCTAAGGCGGCTCCTGCCAAAAAGGCTGCTCCCAAGACGTCTTCCAAGACGACTGCAAAGAAGCCTTCCGCGAAGTCTGACGCGTCCAAGAAGAAATGAAATCGGATCTGGCGTATTTCGAGAAGCGTTCTGAAGAGCTGACCGAGAGTATCCGAGCAACCGGACGCAAGAGTATGATCCTGAGCATTCTCAGGTTTGCTTCTTTTATCATCAGCGTATTTTCCTTTGTGTTCGGTTTTATCAACGAACAGGGCGTACTAATGCTTGCTGGCGGCGCATTCCTTTTTGCATTCTTCCTTCTTTGCTATATCCATGACGGTGTAAGGGACAGACAGGATTACCTGGACAGTCTCTATCTGGTCAATCAGAGATACATTGCCAGGATCAAAGGTGACTTCCAGACACTGAGGGAAGTAGCTGTTTACGGTCTTAAGAGACGTGAAGAGATCGAGGATGCGATCGAGTGGTTCAGCGGCAACGAGTTCTTTACTCCGGATCACGATTACTGTATGGATCTTGATCTGTTCGGTAAGAAGTCTCTGTTCTCGCTCTACAACGTATCCGAGACACAGTTCGGCAGGAAGGCCTTTGCCGATGAGCTCCTCTACAGCCCTGTGTCCGAACTGACTGCAGCTGACATCAAGATCAGGGAAGAGGCAGTCGCTGAACTGATAGACAGAGTTGATTTCATGGAATCCTATCAGGCTATATCTGCGCTCGGCAAGCTTAAGAAGAGCCCCAAGGCTTTACTTAATTTCGCTGATAACGGTAAGCCCCTCGGCAAACTTCCGATAGTGCTTGCTCTGTTCTCTGTGCTGTTTTGGATCTTCCCGGTTATCTGCATAATATTCTTCAAGGATCTTATCGGCGCTTCGATCTCAGCGGCGCTCATCGTTGATTTCCTTGTCTGGATTGCTAATCTTAAGCTTAATGCTGAGTATCTCAAGGCGGCAGGAGAGATGCCCAAACAGGTCAAGACCATCTGGAAGCTCTTTGTAGAGCTTGAGAAGGCTGATCTTAAATCGCCTCTGCTCGTAAGTTATGTCAAGGGCAACGTCAGAAGATATACTGCTTCAGAATCCCTGAACAACCTGTCTATAGCGCTGTTCTTTGCACAGCTCAGAAGCCAGCCGATATTTGCGCTTCTCCTTAATCTCATTTGCCCGCTCGATTATCTTGTTGCCTATCTCATGGGAAGATGGGCTGATATCTACGGTCCGAGCCTCAGTGTTCAGATCAACGGCATAGCGAACATCGAAGCGCTTATGTGCGCTGCTCAGGTCGGTATAGCGTCTGACCAGAGTGAATTCCCCACATTTGTCGAGGCTGAGAATCCTTCTGATGAAGCATACTTCAAAGGTGAGAATATCGTTCATCCGCTCCTCTCGCATGAGACTGCTGTTGCAAATTCAGTAGAGATCAATTCCGATATCGCGATAATCACGGGATCCAACATGTCCGGTAAGACCACACATATAAGGACTGTCGGTGTGTGCGCGATACTTGCTTATATGGGAGCTCCCGTACCTTGTACTGCGCTTCACCTGGGCAAGATGCGCATCATGTCGTCAATGAGGATCGTCGACAGCCTGGAAGAGAACATCAGTACATTCAAGGCCGAACTTACCAGGATATCCAAGATCATCGACGGTGCTGAAGACGGCAAGCCGATGCTTTTCCTTATTGATGAGATCTTCAGGGGAACCAATTCAGATGACAGGACCGAAGGAGCACTTACAGTCCTCCATAATCTGTCGAGGGATTATATCTGCGGCATGATGACGACCCACGATTATGCCATGGTAGATAATACTGTCAAGAACTTCAATAATGTTCGTTACTATCACTTCTCGGAGAAGTATACTGACACCGGGATCACTTTCGATTATATCCTTGCTCCGGGTATCAGCAGGGAATCCAATGCCAAATACCTGATGAAGCTCGTCGGAATACAGTGAATGCACTGTTTCCGAGTTTCCATAACCCCCAATCTGTTGCCTTTTTACCGAATTTGATATTATCAAATCGTATGTTTGTTAACGCATATAACAAAACTGCCACAATCCCAACAAATTCGTTGATAGAAACTACTAATTAATATATTATTTATTTGGGAATTTATGAAGTGAGCGTGGGTATGTTCGAGAGTCTTTCTGATTATAAGGCTTTAGTTTTTGACTATTCAGTCATGTTTGAGGTCGGAGGCACTCCGATCTTTGATGATCTGCTTGATGTCATTATGAAGAACCACCTTGATGTCTATGTTAGCAAGACATTCAAGATGCTCCATTACTGCGTTCTCCGTCAGGCTGATCCCAAGAGCAAGAGAGCCGTCGATTCCATGAAGACTTTCTGCTCATATCTGCTTCCCGACAAGAAGCTCCACCTCGTAAATGAACTTGAGACAGGTGCTTTCCTTGAAGCATTCAATTCTGTTGAAGACGCCTGCATCCTTACGACAAGGAACGGTATATTCACCAAGCGTCTTTATGAGAAGCATCCTGATTTCTCCGGCCATGTCGCAATACTGGCGGGCAGGGAGCTTAAGATCTTCGAGTCTGTCGATAAACTGACCGAAGACTATCCTATGCCGGAAGTCAGCAAGCTGGCTCTCAATAATTCTTATCTCGATGAATATGCTTTCGCTAGTGTAGGCGATGTCGTTAAGAGCAAGGATCAGATGGAATCATATGAACTTATCAAGCGTCTCAGCGGCGGCGCAGAGGGAATGGTATTTACTACCGACAACAAGAACCTCGTCGCGAAAATATACCACAGGGGCACCATCACGCCTCTCAGATGGGCTAAGCTCCAGAAGCTCGCAGATCTCGGTATCCGCAGCAACGGCTTCTGTCTGCCCAGAACACTTCTGTATTTCAACAATATCCCTGTAGGCTATACGATGCCTCTCGGTCAGGGTACCACGCTGGGTACTGTTTTCGACGGGCCTGATGCCATCCTCGAGCAGTTCCCTGATTGGACCAGACTTGATGTGGTTGAGACGCTCGTATCTCTTATAGAGAAGTATCTTTACCTGCATCTGCACAATGTCGTTGCAGGTGATATCCAGCTTAAGAATGCACTCATCGCTTCGCCCAAGAAGGTATTCCTCATTGATATGGACAGCGTACAGGCGGGCAACTTCCCTTGTCCTGTAGGTACAGAGGAGTTCACCGATCCGAGACTCTGGGGTAAGGATTTTGCAGGATTCGTCCGCGGCTTGTGCGATGAAGACTATTCGATCGCCATGCTCGTATTCACGATTCTGTTCTGCGGACTGCATCCTTATGCCACCAGGAAGGGTGCCGAGACACTCAAGGAAGAGATAATCGAGAAGAACTTCCCTTATACTCTTGACGATTCTGATGAGGAACATATCCCCGTTGGCGGTTATAACCATATCTGGAGAAGGCTTCCCGAGAGACTTCGCGCGATGCTCTATCAGACATTCAAGTGCGGTACGCGTTATGAAGCTGTTCAGTGGTATGATGCCGTATCTGCTTACCGCGATGACATCATTGCCATGAAGCTTGACGATGCTGAAGCTTATAAGCTGTTCCCGGATTCAGACTATAACCAGAAGGAATACACGGGACTGGCAGATGACTTCAAGCCCGATGAACATAAGGCGGAAGAGCCTGCTCCTGCTGCTGCATCTCAGCAGCCTTCGGCGGAAGCAAAACCCATATTTGCACCTGTTGCAGACGGTTCTGTGTTCCAGAATCCCGAACCCAAGCCTGTATTCGAGAAGAAGACATTTGCTGCTCCAAGCGGCAAGTATGAACCGCGTAACATAGGAGATCCTGAAGCCGCAAAGAATTACGCCGCACATAAGGATGAACCTGAACAGAAAACGAAGAAGGGCGGCAAGTTTTTCGGCCTGCTCTGATACATACAGTAAAACAACATCAACATCCGGGAGGATTATAAATGGCTGATTCAGTATTTAGTAGCTCTGATTTTGGCAGCAGCACAAAGAGAAGATTACCTATCTGCTTCGCGCTCGATACGTCCGGCTCGATGATAGGCAATCCGATAAGACTGCTCAACATGGGCCTTCAGAACTTCATGGCTTCCATCAAGGCAAATGATGATACCAGATCTTCCACGGATATCGCTATTGTTACCTTTGGTGCTAAGGTCGAGATCGTTATGCCTTTCGGTAAGATCTCCAAGGAGAAGGGCGTGCCTGAGATCAAGGCATCCACAACTCTTACTCCTATCGGCGAAGGTATCCTTACTGCATTAGAGCTCCTTAACACTCGTAAGGAAGGCTATAAGGAACTCGGTATCAAGTACTATCAGCCCTGGCTCGTAGTAATCACAGACGGTGCGCCTCAGGGTCCCAATGCCATGCAGAACATGGAACTTGCCATCAAGGCTTGTAACGAACTTGAGGCTGAAGACAAGCTCGTAGTATTTAATATCGGCGTCGGTTCCGGTGCCGATCTCGATATCATCAAGAGACTGTCACAGAAGAGGGCAGAGCCTATCTCCGTATCTTCTGCAGACTTCGGCAAGCTCTTCGAATTCCTCGGTTCGTCATCATCTTCCATCGTATCTTCGGGTAAGAGTGATGACAGCCTCTATAACATCAACACTGAGCCTCAGGGAGATTCAGTCGGAGTTGATGACTTCATGAAGTTCCTTGATGAGGATGATATCTGATGTACACAGGAATAACCGTAGGTTGTTTTACAACAATAGGCAACAAGCACGTAAGCCGCGGTACACCGTGTGAAGATGCATCCTGCGCAGTCTCGCGTAACGGTGTGTCTGTCGTATGCATAGCAGATGGTGCCGGCGGCAAGCAGTATACTGATGCGAGATTCGGTTCGCAGTGTGCGGTCGATACGATAGCTTCCGTTCTGTGTGATCATTTCGATGCGCTGTATCAGGAGAACAGGGAAGCAGCCGTTCGCGGCTATCTCATGGCAAAGCTCCGTGTAGAGTTCTCGAAGATCATGGATGAGAGAGACCTCGATATCATCGACAGACTCTCATGCACACTTCTCTTTGCAGCCGTAAAGGACAGAAGACTCATGATAGGTCATATCGGTGACGGTCTGATCGCGAGAGTATCTCCTTCGGGAGTATCACCGTTCACGATGCCGCAGAATGACAAAGAGGGTAAGACTTTCTTCGTTACTGCAGCTCATGCGGATAATTACATGCGTCTTCTTAAGACGACCGTGGATGACTGTCACGCCATCGCATTGATGACTGACGGCGTACAGGACAGTGTTTATAACGAGGAGGCAGGTCTGGTCAAGCCGGTCGTTGCCAAGCTCGCAGAGACTTTCAAGGACGGCAGACAGGCCGGTGAGGAAGCTCTTAAGGAGACTGTCGAGAAATACATTGTTGCGGGAAGCAACGTCTCCGATGACGCAAGTATCGGTATAATGTATTTCGAGGGGACAAGTGCGCCCGATGCTTCATCGCTTGAGACGGCTGCAGAGAAGTTCGGAGATTCTGACGAAAGCTTCAAGGAACTGTCCGTACAGATCAAGCCCGAACTCATCAAGGCGCAGGAGATAATCGCCCATAAGAAACAAGAGGCGGCTGAAGAGGCTCCTGAGACGAAGCCTGAAGAGAACATTCCGGCAGAAGAACCTGCAGCACCTGCAGAACCTGTGCCGGTCGAAGATAACAGAGGGAAAACTGGTGTCAGCAAGCTGTCCGTTGCGATGTTCTGCATCGGCTTACTGCTTGCTATCGCGGGAATTGTTATGTTTATCCTGTCAAAGGCAGGGTAAAAGGAGGGAACATGGCAGACGAGAAGAAATATGAGATACTTCCGGGCGTTGATATACCGGATATGAAGACGATAAAGGATGCGGCATCGGATTATTCGGCATCCGGTGTCGAAGACTTTGCGATCAAGAACTTCGGTGTGGCTCCTGCCAAGCCGGGCGTTACTGCTCCCGTATCCTCTGAAGAGCTTACTGACCTTCAGAATATGGGTGAGAAGGTTGCAGCTGACGAAGAGAGAGCAGCAGCCGAGAGCCGCAAACGCATGGATTCCATCATGCATAGTGCTGTTAAGCAGCCCGAATCCCTTAACCATCTGCGCCGCGAGAATGCGACCAAGATGAACGAGGAAGAGCGTAAGAAGATGGAAGCTCAGATCGAGGAAGAAGAGAAGGCACAGGCTGAGATCGATGCCAAGAACAAGGCACGTGAAGACAGAAGACGTCTCCAGCAGCAGCTCCTCGAAGAAGCACGTGAGCGCGCAAGGATCGACAGAGAGCAGGAGAAGTATCTCGCTGAGAAGAAGAAGGAAGAAGAAGCGAAGGCTGCTGAAGAAGCTGCTAAGGCAGACTCTGAAGCTGATGTCAAGGAAGATAATAAGGAAGAGAAAGAAGCACCTAAGGCTGAAGACGCTGCGGAAGCTAAGAAGGATACTGCATCGATCGCTACTGACGATGAGACCTTCGATGATTTCTCTGAGTTCCTGGGTGGAGATAAGGATCAGTAATACTGATCAGATCCTGTGAAGGATAACAACTGCAAGGATATAGAGAGCATCGACGATCGCAGCCGCGATAACGATAGTCCTCCAGACCTTGGGAACACTGAATCCGCGATTCTTTTTGAGCTCCTCGTGAAGAGGAGTTCTTATATTTTTGAAGAGGATTATCTTCTTTTTTGTGAGTCTTCCTACGGTGATCTTAAGGATGGAGATGCCGCCGTCAGCAAGGAACGGAAGACCGAGGATAAGATAAGCTATCGGCACCTTCAGGTAGATAGCATAGAATGCTATGAAGAATCCGATGGCCCTGGAACCTGCGTCACCCATAAGGACTTTGCTGGGGAAGAAGTTGAATATCAGATATGCTGCCAGACAGCAGATCATGATGATGCCGATAGTAATACCGTTCATAGTAAGCGTGCCGTTGAAGAATGCGGTAACGGCCAGCGCGATTATCGTAAGGATAGTAAGCGTACCGGACAGACCGTCGATGCCGTCAGTGGCATTGGTCGCATTGATTGATACCACGAAAAGGATGACCGCAAGGATGTAGAACACCACGGGAGTGAGGAACACTGGTACACCGTTTATCCCGAGCCTTACGTATCCGCCGAAAGCGAACAGGAGGCAGATGAGGCCGCCCAGAAGGGACAGACCAAAATCAAGTGCGCCCTTGATGTATTCGTTCCAGGCCTTCTTTGAACGGTCGTCGAGAAGACCTGTGATCATTGCAAGGAAAGTCAGTCCTGCACCGAAGATCAGTCCTGCCTCGAACTGATAGAGATAGATGCAGACCATCGTTACAAGTGTAAAGACGATAGTAAAATAGAGTCCGGTGCCTGTCGGCTTGCCGATATTTACTTCAGCGCCTTCAGCAAATTTGCGGCCGCGGTCATGACCTAAGAGAAGACCTTCACCGGGTCTTTTCAGTATGAAAAGATAAGTCAGTATATAAGAAAGAAGTGCGCCCGCACCTAATATAATCCAGTAATTCATAATACCTCTTCCCAAAAACAGTAGAATTATACCGCTATTTATGTCCCGAGCAAAGTTTGCCGCTGACGATAAAAAGCACAGAAAATTAGAAGAATTTGCGAATTTGAATGTATATACTATTGACATAGTAGTAAAAGAATACTATCATAGCATCATCAAAGCAATCGGAGAGGAAAAAACTATGGTATTACCGATCATTTTATTCGTACTGGCAACTGTTCCTGCCGTGGTACTGTTTATCATGACAAGGAAGCTGGACAAGAAGGAGAAGGAATCCAAGAAGCTGCTCGTTAAGATCGTTCTTATGGAGATCCCGTTCCTTATCGCCACGGTTATCGCTGAGGGAGTCTTACAGGCTCTCATGACCGCAGTGTCAGGCGAGGATATGTCGAACCTTGTCTACATCGCACTGTTCTGCTTCCTGGTCGTTGGCCCTGCCGAAGAGATCTTCAAGTTCTTAGGCGCCAAGATCCCGACGTGGAAGAGCCCCGAATTCAACTGTAAGTTCGACGGTATCGTGTACTGCACAACGTCTGCTCTTACTTTCGCGCTGGTAGAGAACCTTGGCTATGTGTTTACTTCAGGCTCTCTCGGAACGGCGATAATGAGAGCGCTCTGCTGTTTCCCCGGCCACTTCATGTACGGCGTGCTGATGGGCGTGTTCTATACCCGTGCCAGAGTATGTGCGAACAACGGCGATAAGAAGGGCAAGAATAAGAACTTCTTCCTTGCTATTCTGATTCCTGCACTTATCCACGGCCTGTATGATACGATCTGCTTCTCAATGTCGCCTCTTGCAACTGAGCTCGACAGCGCAGGCGGATTCTATGAGACAGCAGTTGTCCTGCAGCTGATACTGTTGCTCGGTGCCTTCGTGGTAGTCATCGTCGGAACATACATCTGCCTGTTCGTCGTTATCATCAAGCAGTCCAAGAACGATAAGTACATCGCTCCGAGATACCCGCTGCCCCAGCAGCCCGCAGTAGTACAGCAGGCACCTGCTCAGCTGGCTGCTCCGCAGACAAATCCCAACGGCACCAATAACTTTTAACTATATAGACTGGTGATAGATTAAGATAAAAGAAAAACCCTTGAGGAATCCTCAAGGGTTTTATCTTTGGTGCACCTCCAGGGACTCGAACCCTGGGCCCACTGATTAAGAGTCAGTTGCTCTACCATCTGAGCTAGAGGTGCGTTAAGCAACG